>LFEF01011400.1_pt1 | contig 96309 bp, 97 predicted proteins | sample 619371 | NCBI WGS metagenome assembly LFEF01 (sample SAMN03014291, study PRJNA259931) | freshwater metagenome | biome: lake; feature: waterbloom | place: China: Taihu Lake | collected 2006-08 | depth 0 m m
GGCTGCATCTACCGCAATTCTAGCCGGGTTAGTATTAAAGAAAGACATCATCCAACGATTATTAAGGAAGGACATCATGAAAGAATCAGTTATCTATCAAGAAATCTGGTCGGAGGGTTTACAAGAGGGACGACAAGAAGGAGAAGCTAACCTAGTTTTACGTCAATTAAATCGGCGGATAGGGGACATTTCCCCCGAATTATTGCCCAATATCCGCAGTCTTGACCTAGAACAGTTAGAAAACTTGGGAGAAGCTTTGTTAGATTTTCAATCACCACAAGATTTAGAACAATGGCTGGAAAATTGCCGAGCCAGTTAGTACAAATCAACTAAATGAGGTCGATCCATTCCCATTTGAAGCAGCAAGCTCTCAACTCCCTTGAGAGTAGTTCACATTTTAATCTATTCCCCGGTAGAGATCGGCGATCGCTAACTCTAGGTTAATACTTGACAGGATCACGCGATCGCCTGTCTCGTAAATAGTCGTTTCCCATATCCCCAGAGAATTACGGCGACGGCATTCCACGCGCTGGATTTCTTGGGAAATTAATACATATTCTTCTAAAGTTTCTATCTGTTGATAATCTTGGAATTTTTCGCCCTTGTCAAAAGCCTTCGTGTTGGGGGAAAGCACTTCCGCAATTAGTTTCGGATAGCGTTTCAGATAACGATCTTGGCGATCGCGAGGATCGCAGGTAACAAAAGCATCGGGATAGTAATAAAACTGATCTTGATAGTTAACCTTGACATTACCCGAGTGAAACCGACAGTCTGTAGAGTCGCCGAAATGTTCGTCAATGACTTTGAGAAAATTGAAGGCAATGCGCTCGTGATTATCCGTACCGCCAGCCATCGCATAAACCAAACCACGTCGGTATTCATGGCGGATCTGGCTCTGGCGCTCGATAGCGAGATATTCTTGGGGACTGATGTAGTTGGGAACCGCAATCATAATCTTTAGGGGGAAGCCTAATCTTAATTATAGTCGGAAGGTTTACGAGAGGGACTTCTGCTGACACTAAGTTAAATTTTGGGCGCACGCAGTTCGAGCAACTCACTGACCACGATGCGCTTCTACTATTGGTACAATAATATTATTGTCGGGAGCGATTGTATTCGTCCTCTTTAAGGGGGAATAATAATACAATTGAGAATGCAGTCAATTTCCCCAATCTCTATGGTCAATAAACTATACTACGGTGATAACCTAGAAGTGCTGCGGAAGTATATCAAAGATGAATCGATCGATCTTTGTTATATCGATCCACCCTTTAATTCTAAACGCAATTACAACCAAATTTATAACAACTTAGGCAAGGAAGATCAAGCACAAGCACAAGCGTTTGTAGATACCTGGACATGGGATAATCACGCTAACGAAGCTTTAGAAGAAATTCAAAGCAACTATCAGGGTAAATTTACCAGTCAGACTATCGATTTAATTGACGGTTTAACCAAAGTTTTAGGTAAAGGCAGTCTTCTCGCTTATCTGGTGAGTATGACTCTGAGGATTGTGGAAATCCATCGAGTTTTAAAATCTACCGGTAGCTTTTATCTCCACTGCGATCCTACTGCTAGTCATTATTTAAAAATAGTTTTAGATACTGTTTTTTGCTCTCAGGGGGGTGATTATATTGCTGAAATTACTTGGGAAAGAACATCTGCTCATTCAGATTCCAAGACTTTTGCTAATACCACTGATGTTATTTTTTTATATTCCAAGCGAATTTTGATGTTTAATCAACAATTTAAGCCATATTCAGAAGAATATCTGAAAAAATATTATAAGCATCAAGATGGCAAAGGAAGATTTTTAGATAGAGATTTGACTGCTGGGGGACTGTCAGGTGGTGGTTATAACTATGATTGGAAGGGAATTAAAAAGCTGTGGAGATGCCCTATAGAAACAATGCAGAAATACGAAGAACAAAATAAATTATATTACACAAGAAATGGTACTCCTAGATTAAAGCAGTATTTAGAAGAAATGCCTGGAGTACCACTGACAAATTTATGGAATGATATTCCTCCAATTAACTCACAAGCATCTGAAAGATTGGGTTATCCCACACAAAAACCAGAGGCATTGTTAGAAAGAATAATCAAAGCAAGTAGTAATAAAGGAGATGTAATTTTAGATGCCTATTGTGGGTGTGGAACGACTATCGCTGTAGCAGAGAGATTAGAGAGAAACTGGATTGGAATTGATATAACCTATCAGAGTATTAGCTTAATGTTAAAGCGACTAGAGGACTCCTTTGGTAAAAATGTTTTAGATAAAATTGAACTGAATGGTATTCCCAAAGATCTAGAATCAGCCAAAGCATTAGCCACTAAACCCGATGATCGTACCCGCAAAGAATTTGAGAAATGGGCGGTTTTAACCTATAGTAATAACCGGGCCGTGATTAATGACAAAAAAGGGGCAGATAAAGGAATCGATGCTATTGCCTATTTTCAGGGAGATAAAGACAATCGGGAGAAAATTATTTTTCAAGTAAAATCCGGTAATGTCAAATCGGGAGACATCAGAGATCTACAGGGAACCATGACACTACAAGGGGCAGCCCTGGGTATATTTATCACCTTGAAACCCCCCAGCAAAGATATGATCCAAACAGCCAAATCTGCGGGAATTTATCGCAGTCCCTATAGGAGTCAAAGTGTCGATAAAATTGAGATTGTGACGGTACAAGAAATCCTTGAACAGAAAAAACGTCTCGATGTTATCCTCACCTTTGAAGTCCTGAAAGCTGCCGAAAAACAAAGGGAAACCCAAGGACAACAAATGAGTTTAGATATACCCTTCCCCGAATAAAAATCCTTTGTTTAAGTAGCTAGGTATTAAGTAGCTGGTTATAATTAAATTGAAGATAGATTTTGGGTTCGATCCCCCCTACCCTCCTTGATAAGGGGGGTGATTTCACGGGTTTGAACACCTAACTACTTAAAAATTGTCAGATGCTCCCCTTAATAAGGGGAGATAGGGTGATAAGTACCTAAGCAAAATTAATTACACATATCTAACCACCTCTTGCCTCTTGCCTCTTGCCTCTTGCCTATCTTCACTAGGAAATTAATTTTGCACGACTACTTAATTTTGTTAAAATATAGGTCAGCCTTAACCTATAATTGAATTAAATAATGTATGATTCTACCTGTAAATTTATCGCCCTTGAATATTCGAGAGACTTGGCCACTTGGTTACTGGGTAAACCCTTAGAATTAACAGAAATTAAACCCTCGGAATTATCCCTAGAACCAATTAGAGCCGATACTTTAATCTTTTTAGAGTCGGAAGAATTAATCTTACATATCGAGTTCCAAACCGACCCTAAAGAAGATATTCCCTATAGAATGCTAGATTATGCCACCAGACTCTATCGACGCTATCCCCATAAACCTATCCATCAAGTGGTTATTTATCTAAGGAAAAGTGACTCCCCCACAGTCCGACAGAATGATTATAAACAAGGGAAAACCTCTCATCAATTTGAAGTGATTAGACTCTGGGAACAACCCTCAGAACCCCTATTAAAGGCCCCCGGACTGTTTCCCTTTGCCATACTTGCTCAAGCTGAGAAACAAGAAAACTTGCTGCGGCAAATTGCCCAAGAAATCGAGCAAATCAGCGATAGTCGAGAACAAAGTAATCTGGCTGCATCTACCGCAATTCTAGCCGGGTTAGTATTAAAGAAAGACATCATCCAACGATTATTAAGGAAAGACATCATGAAAGAATCAGTTATCTATCAAGAAATCTGGTCGGAGGGTTTACAAGAGGGACGACAAGAGGGACGACAAGAGGGACGACAAGAGGGACGACAAGAGGGAGAAGCTAACCTAGTTTTACGTCAATTAAATCGGCGTATAGGGGACATTTACCCCGAATTATTGCCCAATATTCGCAGTCTTGACCTAGAACAGTTAGAAAACTTGGGAGAAGCTTTGTTAGATTTTCAGTCACTACAGGATTTAGAACAATGGCTGGAAAATTGCCGAGCCAGTTAGTACAAATCAACTAAATACAGTCCCTCTATTGGTCACATCTTTCCTAACATAAAATTTGACGAAAAGAGAAAAGTGTGCAGGATAGCTCAAGGGGGTTCTACAATACTAAATCCGTTGAGTAACGCACAGAAAACGGGTTTCTCCGAGAAACCCGTTTTCTGCTCATGCACTCATGCAAAAAGGGGAATAAATAATCAGTCTTTAATAACCAGATTTAGTATAAGGATTGTATAAACCAGCGCAAGAGGGCAAAATCTTGATAAACTGAGGGGATAACTATCCCAGACAATCCCCATGACCACTCACTTTATTAGTGCCGAAATCGACCTACAGGAAACCCCGCAACAACTGCAGCAAGAAATCGAAAAAGAATTAGCCAAACGCGGTGAACCCTTGCGTTGGGCAATCACAGAAGTGGATACCGAGAATAATCAAGTCAAAGTCGAAGCGATTGTCACCACTGCCTCGTGAATTCCCGTCCCTATACCGCCGTACTAATTATTCCCACCGGCATCGGGGCTGCGATTGGCGGTTATGCTGGGGATGGCATTCCCGTGGCCAGAGCGATCGCCCAAGTTTGCGATCGCCTAATTACCCATCCCAATGTCCTCAACGGCGCACAACTGTACTGGCCCCTAGCCAACACCTACTATGTGGAGGGTTACGCTTTAGATCGTTTTGCCCGGGGGGATTGGGGATTAAGTCCCGTCCATCAAAATCGCATCGGGTTACTATTCGATCGCGCCATTGAATTTGACCTCTTGCAAAGACACCTTCAGGCTGCCGATGCTGTCCGGGCTACCCTAGGCTTAGATCTGACCGATTACGTTATCACCGATGCCCCCCTAAATGTGCAGTTGCGAGAGGCAGCCTCTGGGGCCAGTTGGGGAACAATTGGCAATCCCGACAGCTTGCTGCGGGGAGCAGAAAAACTGATTAACCAGGGACAGGCAGAAGCGATCGCCATTGTTGCCCGTTTTCCCGACGATCCCGATAGCATTGCCCTGGCTAATTATCGCCATGGTCAGGGGGTGGATCCCCTTGCCGGGGCCGAAGCGGTAATTTCCCATCTGGTGGTGCGACAATTCCAAATACCGGCAGCCCACGCCCCCGCTTTAAGTCCGCTGCCCCTCGATCCGCAACTTTCCCCCAAGGCCGCGGCCGAAGAAATCGGTTATACTTTTTTACCCTGCGTTTTGGTGGGTTTAAGTCGCGCCCCCCAATTGGTCAAGCAGCCCGGTCCCGATGCTATTTGGAGCCGGGAGGTGGACGCGCTGATCGTTCCCGCCAGTGCCTGCGGCTCTAGCACAGTTTTAAGTTTTTGTCAAGAGAAAACTGTACTGATTGCAGTGCAGGAAAACAGTACAAGAATGAAGGTGGCCCCGGAACCCCTAGGGGTGAAAGCAATTAGGGTACACTCATATACAGAGGCGATCGGTGCGATCGTTTGTCAACGGGCAGGGGTTAACCTAGCATCTCTTCGCCCTAATTTAAACTCTTTACGCTGTTTATCCGAGAATCCGTGACTAATTCCCCTAATTCCGAATTTGATCCCCTGACACGCACACAAGTCCTCACCATTATGGCGGTAACGGCGATTATCTTGCTGGTAGTCGCCAAAGTTTGGCAATATTTCGGTGCGATCGCTATTCCCGCCATTCGCTGGACTCTCCCGGATTTCCTGTTCGGATTAGCCTTAGCGGGGGCAATTAGTGGAATTAGTGGGCTTCTATATCGTTTTTGGTCTAGTTATCGCCATAGTGCTAACGCTTACTTAGAATTAGTCATTAAACCTTTAGCATGGCCCGATTTAATTTGGATTGGATTGCTGCCGGGGTTAAGTGAAGAATTATTATTTCGCGGGGTGATTTTGCCAGCTTTGGGCTTAAATATCTTTGGTTTAACCGTTTCTAGTCTGATTTTTGGCATCCTCCATTTTAGCGGTTCCCAACAATGGCCCTATGTTATCTGGGCAACTGTTGTCGGTTTTGCCCTCGGTTATACCATCATCATCACCGGTAATTTATTAATCCCGATCCTCGCTCATATTATCACCAATCTCCTCGCTAGTTTTCTCTGGAAATTACAGCATAGTAATCAGTAATCAGTTATCAGTTATCAGTTATCAGTCATCAGTGGGGAAGTTATCAGTAATCAGATTTGAGTTTTAAGTGAGCAGTATTAAATAGAAGTTTCCTACTGTCTTTTCACTGATTACTGTTTACTGTTCACTGTTCACTGAAAATACTCCCTTCTCCCCAATTCATAATTCATAATTCATAATTCCCACTTTCCCATCTCCTATCTCCTGTCTCCTATCTCCCGTCTCCTGTCTCCTATAAAAAATATGGAAGTACAATTTCGCGAATTTAATCCTTTTGATGTCTGGTTTTGGCTGGAATTTTCGACGGTTCCCTCGAATATGGAACAGCAATATGTAGAAGAAGTTTTTGCCTCTTGGTTTTATTTGGGTAAATTAGGGGCTTTCAATGCCGAAAACCTACAGGTACAGGAGGTGGGAGTCGATATTAGTTATATGGAATACGATCCAGATATGGCCGAAAATGCCTTTATGTCACCGATGCACAATATGACCGATTTTGAATACTTAGGTACTTGGGGACGTTGTTGGTTTGACCTTGGTACTAGCGATCTTATTGCTTTAGATATTTTAATCAATGCCTTGACCCAATTAAGTAAGGATTTTGTCGATATTAAACGTTTAATTATCGGTGGAGAAAATCAAGATTGGACTGTCAGCGATCGCAGTAATTATCTCTTTAGCGAATAATTAGGGTTTACTGAAAAAGTTTCTTGGTGGAGTCAGTATTCTCCGAGTCAGGAGTCAGGAGTTTCCCACTTCCCCACTTCCCCACTTCCCCACTTCCCCACTTCCCCACTTCCCCACACCCCACTTAAAAACATCTATGCTTAATCTCGTCTCCCTTCCAGAAATTCCCGCCGCTGCTTGGAAACGTCCTCTGGGCAAAGGTTGGGAAAAACCCTACAGCGTCCGCTACGCCAGCAATTTAGATGATGGTCCTTGGCATGGGATGCCTCTGGGGGGATTTGGGGCCGGTTGCATCGGACGTTCCCCCAAAGGTGACTTTAACCTCTGGCATCTGGACGGCGGTGAACACAGTTTTAATAGCCTTCCTGCCTGTCAATTTAGCATTTTTGAACAAACAGAAGACGGAAGCGCCCAAGCCTACGCTATGGCGACGGAAAGCCCGACGGATGGAACTTTATCGCGCTGGTCGTGGTATCCAGCCGAAAAGGGAACATATTCTGCCCTTTATCCCCGCAGTTGGTACGAGTACAAAGATGTTTTTCAGACTCAATTAATTTGCGAACAATTCTCACCGGTTTGGGCGCATAATTATCAAGAAAGTAGTTATCCTATAGCCCTATTTGAATGGACGGCTCATAATCCCACCGATAAACCGATTACTATTAGTATTATGCTGACTTGGCAAAATACAATCGGTTGGTTTACTAACGCGATTAAATCCCCAGTGGTTAAGGTGAGAGATGATGGTAGTCCCGTCTATGAATATCAATCAAAATGGGGGGAAAGTCAGGGTAATTATAATCAATGGATTGTCGATAATTTCCGCGTTGGCTGTCTAATGCGTCGGGATTACGAAAACCCTGGGGAAGGGGATGGACAGATGGCGATTGCCAGTATTACTAATCCGAGTCTAGAGGTATTCTATCTGGGTAAATGGAACCCTGCGGGCGATGGGGGCGAAGTTTGGGACTATTTCGCCATGAATGGCTCTTTACCGGATATTGAGGACGAAACCCCCGCCGAAAAAGGGGAACAAACGGCCACGGCCATGGCGATTCGTTTTACTATTCGTCCGGGGAAAACTCGCAAAATTCCTTTTATTTTAGCTTGGGATTTACCCGTCACGGAATTTGCCCAAGGAATTAACTATTATCGTCGTTATACGGACTTTTTCGGTCGCAATGGTCAAAATGCTTGGGCGATGGTACGCACGGCTTTAAAACACGGCGATACATGGCGAGAAAATATTATTAACTGGCAAAAACCGATCCTAGAACGCACCGATCTGGCTGCTTGGTTTAAAATGGCTTTATTTAACGAATTATACCTGTTAACGGACGGCGGCACTCTCTGGACGGCAGCCACGGAACAGGATCCCATCGGTCAATTTGGGGTCTTAGAATGTATTGATTATCGTTGGTATGAAAGTCTTGATGTGCGTCTCTATGGTTCCTTTGGGTTATTGATGTTATGGCCGCGCTTAGAAAAGGCCGTGATGGAAGCTTTTGCGAGGGCAATTCCCAGCAGTGACGATACTCCTCGGATTATTGGATATAACCAAGCTAGTGCCATTCGTAAGGCTAAAAATGCCACTCCCCACGATTTAGGCGCGCCCAATGAACACCCTTGGCAAAAGAGCAATTACACCAGTTATCAAGATTGTAATCTCTGGAAAGATTTAGGCAGTGATTTTGTTTTATTAGTCTATCGGGATTATTTATTAACGGGGGCTAAAGATGAGGATTTTCTGCGGGAATGTTGGCCATCAATTGTCCTGACTTTGCAATATTTAAAAACTTTTGACCTTGATAAGGATGGGATTCCCGAAAATTCCGGCGCGCCAGACCAAACCTTTGATGATTGGCGTTTACAGGGAATTAGTGCCTATTGCGGTGGTTTGTGGATAGCGGCGCTAGAAGCAACGATTAAAATTGGGGCAATTCTTGGGGAAGATACGGCAATTTTTGCCTGTTGGTTACAGCAATCTCGCGCTATTTATCATCAGACTCTCTGGAATGGAGAATATTATAATTTAGATAGTGGCAGTGGTTCCGATGTGGTGATGACTGACCAATTATGCGGTCAATTTTATGCTCGTTTATTGGCTTTACCGGATGTGGTAGAAAATCAATACACGCAATCAGCTTTAAGTAAGATTTATCAGGCTTGTTTTCTCAAGTTTCATGGGGGAAAATTTGGGGCGGCAAATGGGTTAAAACCCGATGGTACTCCCGAAAATCCCGAAGCAACTCATCCCTTGGAAGTTTGGGTAGGAATTAATTTTGGGTTGGTGGCTTTTTTACTGCAAATGGGAATGGAAAAGCAAGGATGGCAAATTACGGAGGCGGTGGTGCGACAAATTTATGAAAATGGCTTACAATTTCGCACCCCGGAAGCAATAACATCGGTGGGAACTTTTCGCGCCTGTCATTATTTGCGCGCCATGGCTATCTGGGCCATCTATGGGGTTTTGACGGAATTTCAGGGCTAAGTTTTCTTTTGGACTAACACTAGGTCGCCTTTTGTCAGTGCCAATGTACTAAATTTTCAATATACACAATTCTGGCTTTAAGTCAATAGCCTTTACAAAACTTCAAAAATTGCTTCACAAAAAAAAGTCATCCCTAGGGGCTTTTTTTGGGGAATGGTATTAATACAGTCCCCTGATTGTCTTGGTTTTGCGTTGATTTGAGACTTAAGGGTTAAACTAAGCCCACAGAATACCACGATTATACCAGATTAAGAAATATAGGCAATCCCGATTTACAGCCAAATTTTGGCAAATTCTGGGAAAATTAAAATCTTGTAACTTCCTTGTTACATTTAACTAATTAGCTAAAATATTTAAATCTTTTAATTTTTTATTCTCAAATTATAATTTTTACTTATTTTTATCCCTTCTCTCCACTTGCCACTCTCCACTCTTCCATACCTTTTAAACAGGATTTAGTATCATTAGGATAACGACTATAGAAATTATGAGACTAGAAAGAGAAGATTTTGATTGGGCGGTACAACAAAACCTAATTACTGCCAGCCAAGCTGAAAATTTATGGACAGCTTTTTTATCCCGTTATCCCCAAGAAGATGAAGTTAATCGCCCTCGCTTTAATTTCGCTAATGTGGCCTATTATTTTGGGGCATTAATTGTTATCTCCGCCCTGGGATGGTTTATGAACAAAGCTTGGGAGAGTTTCGGCGGTGCAGGCCTATTTTTTATCGCCCTATTTTATGCAGTTTGTTTTATTTTTGCGGGGAAAAATCTCTATTTTCAGCAAAATCTCAAAATACCAGGCGGCCTTTTATTTACCATGGCAGTGGCAATGACTCCCTTAGCAATCTACGGTTTACAACGCTGGACAGGATACTGGCAAGCGGTCGATCCGGGCATCTATCGAGATTTCCATACATGGATTAAAGGCAGTTGGTTTTTAATGGAATTAGGCACGATTATCGCAGGATTAATAACTTTGAGATTTGTTAAATTTCCTTTTTTAACTGCACCGATCGCCTTTAGTTTATGGTATATGTCAATGGACTTAACCCCTTTACTATTTGGAGAGAACGAATATACATGGAAAGTACGACTGTGGGTATCCTTTTGGTTTGGAATTGCCTGTTTAATAACTGCCTATTTAATTGATGTACGTCAGCGTCGCAGTCGGGGAGATTTTGCTTTTTGGCTATACCTATTCGGATTAATTATGTTTTGGTTTAGTCTATCTCTCCTAATCGATGATAATGAAGCGCAACGATTTTTGTACTGTCTAATTAACTTGGGATTGATGTTATTATCCGTCCTGCTAAAAAGAAGATTATTTGTGGTTTTCGGAGGGATCGGAGTATTTGGCTATCTTTCCTATCTCTCCTATCGTCTCTTTGCCGATTCAATTTTCTTTCCCTTTGCCCTAACCGTCCTAGGACTTGGTATTATCTATATGGGAGTTTTATATCAGCGTCATTACCCAACCCTCGCTAGATTTATTGAAAGTTATATTCCTCTCGAATGGCGCAATTTATTACCCAAAGATCGATAATTAGGGTAAATGGTTTTTCAGTGATCAGCAAACAGTAATCACTAATCAGCTTCTGAAGACAAGAGGCAAGAGGCAAAAGGGTGCATCTTACATTTGCAGAAATATCGACAATCAGCAATTATCAGTGACTCTTAAATTAGTACAAAAATATGAACAATCGCGTGTAAGCATCTCACAGTTAAGCTAATGCGCGGGGGGTTTGGGGGCGGCACTTCGACACATTTCGACACATTTCGACAAGCTCAATGTAAAGGCTCAATGTAAAGGCTCAGTGACCGCGCCACGCCCCCAACGGGGGGTTTGGGGGGTTCTACCCCCCAAAGGCTTGGATTGAGTGATAAAATCGGAAGTAATTACCAATTTTAGAAGATAGTTTACCTTTAAAAATCCCAACTCAGCAGATTTACAAAAATGAGATGCACCCAGGCAAAAGAAAGAATCTGGCAATTCTCCTACCTAAAAAGAAGGTTAGCAACTAAGTACATCAAAGCTTTTAGCTTAACCAATTAGGTTTTAGATTCGTCCCTTGTGAACTGAAAACTCACATCTGATCACTGATCACTGATAACTGATAATCTTCCTTCTATGCGAATACTTTTGGTGGATGATGAAAAAGAATTAACCGAACCCTTAGAACAAATTCTTGCTCAAGAAGGCTATGAAGTTGATATTGCTGATAATGGTCGGACGGGGTTAGAATTGGCACGAGAGAATAATTATGACCTCTTAATTCTCGATTGGATGTTACCCCAGCAATCTGGATTACAAATCTGTCAACATTTACGCAATCAAGGGGACACCACTCCCGTTTTATTTCTAACCGCTAAGGATACCATAGACGATCGAGTGGCGGGATTAGATGCCGGTGCTGATGATTATTTAGTCAAACCCTTTCAACTGCGAGAATTATTAGCGAGAGTCCGCGCTTTATTGCGTCGTTCTCCCAATTTTGAAGCTAGTAATGGCAGTAAACTAAAATCTGCTGATTTAGAACTCGATAGCGAAAATCAAGTGGCCTATCGTCACGGTCGCACGATTAGTTTATCAGCAAAAGAAATACAATTATTGACTTTATTTATGACCCATCCAGGGCAACTTCTCACCCATGAACAAATTTATCAGCATCTCTGGTCAGAAGGAGAGCAACCTAATAGTAATGTAGTTCCTGCCCTGATGCGCTTGCTGCGTCGTAAAATCGAAGCACCTGGAGAAACACCTCTAATTAATACTGTCTATGGGAAGGGCTACCGTTTCGGGGAAAATTAGGGAATGCTGAAGGATAATGAGAATACCAACTGATTACTGATTACTGATTACTGATATATGTTATCCTGCCTACAAATTGAAAATTTTACCCTCATCGATCGCTTAGAATTAACTTTCGGCAGCGGATTAAATGTACTGACCGGTGAGACGGGGGCAGGAAAATCAATTATATTAGATGCGATCGATATTGTTCTCGGGGGTAAAGTCAATCATCGCGTCATCCGTCAGGGAAGCCAACAATCAACCCTAGAAGCGACTTTTTCTCTGACTCCAGAATTAATTGCTTGGCTAGAAAGTCAGGAAATTGACCCATTAGAAGATAATAGTCTGACCATCAGCCGGGAATTAGTGATTACTAATAATTCCTTGCGTTCTCGTTCTCGCATTAACGGAGTCGTCGCTAATCGCCAACAAATGGCGCAAATAAGAGATTTTTTGGTAGAAATCACCGCCCAAGGTCAAACAGTTCAGTTAATGGACGCTAATCGACAGAGGGAATTATTAGATCTCTACGGGGGTGAATCGCTGCTGCGGCAGCGGGAAAAAGTAGCCACAGCCTACGCTAACTGGCAAGAAAGCAAGAATAATTTAAATAATAGGTTGCAATCGGAACAAAATCGCCTACAAAGATTAGATTTACTAGAATATCAACTAAAAGAACTAGAATCAGCTAATTTAACCGCCGCTGACGAGTTGGAACAGTTGGAACAGGAAAGAAACCGACTCTCCCACGCTGTCGATTTGCAAAATTGCAGCTATCAAGTCTATCAACTCCTCTACCAAAACGATCGCGATCAACCGGCCGTCGCCGATTTGTTAGGAAAAGCTGAAAATATCTTGACAAATATGATGGTTTATGATACGAGTTTAGAGCCAATTTTAGAGATGGTGCGATCGGCATTAAATCAGGTGGTAGAAGCGGGACAGGAAATCAACGTTTATGGGGATAGTCTAGAGGCAGATCCCGAGAGATTGAACGAGATAGAAGAGAGAATTATCCAACTTAAGCGCATTTGTCGCAAGTATGGCCCAAGTTTAGCCGAAGCACTCGATTATTATCAGAAATTACAGCAGGAATTAGCGGAGTTGACGGGAGAAGGACAATCGATTGAGGAATTAGAAAAAATTTGTCAGCAACAGGAAAAAATCTATCGAGAAACTAGCACCCAGTTGACCTTTTTGCGACAACAAACCGCTAGTCAACTAGAAAAACAATTGGTACAGGAATTAAAACCTTTAGCCATGGAAAAGGTGATTTTTGTCTGTCGGATTGACCCGGGTAATCCTAGCAGTCTGGGAGTCGATCAAGTGGTATTTTATTTTAGTCCCAATCCCGGGGAAAAAATCCAACCTTTATCCAGTACCGCTTCCGGAGGAGAAATGAGTCGTTTTCTCCTAGCGTTAAAGTCCTGTTTTTCCCAATCCCAATCGGCAGCGGCAACCCTAATTTTTGACGAAATTGACGCGGGGGTATCGGGAAAAGTTGCCCAAGCAATTGCCGATAAATTAGATCAATTAGGTCAACAATATCAAGTTTTGTGCGTTACTCATCAACCCTTAGTGGCTGCTTTAGCTGATCACCATTTTCGAGTTTATAAACAAATGATTGCCGAAGATAATCCCACTAATCTCTCGGAAATTCGCACGGTTGTCCGGGTTACTTCTCTCGATAATCGTCAGACGAGAAGGGAAGAATTGGCACAATTAACGGGAGGAAATTCGGCAGCGGATGCCCTCGCTTTTGCCGAGTCTTTATTGGAGAAAGCGGCTGCCAAAAAACAGCAGGATTTAACCTTGAAATTGGCTGATTAACCAACGTCCCACCTGACTTTGATCTCTGGTGCGCGCCTGTTGTAAAGCTGACTCTAAAACCGAGAGTTTTAAATTAGGTAAAACCTTTGATATATCAATCCTTTTGCTACCTCGATCGATTATTTCAAAGGCGAATATTTGAGGATCATCTACCTTAACACTCCAATATTCACTAACTCCTAATTCTTCATAAAGTAAGCGTTTATTGCCTAGGTCATCATTGAGGGTAGATTTTGAGATTTCAATGACTAAATCTGGTGGGGGATACTGATTTAAATCAATAATCGAAGTACCGTAGGGAATCAGATTAGCTTCGTCTGCAAAATAATAAGATATATCCGGTTGGACTTCTCGATAACCAGACCGGCGAAAACTGCAATTATCTTTGGCATTAAAGGACAGATTTTTTAGGGTGGCATAGAGACTAACAGCGAAGATCAAAATAGCATGATCGCTGGCATGATCGTTACCAATAGGAGTCATTTCTAATCGATAATAGCCATTGTAATAATAACTTTTTCCTTGATTTTCTGGGAAGTTGTTAATTGCTGCTAAGTATTCTTCCCAAGTGCCTTTAATCCATGAATCAGTTATCCCCCTAGTTTCTAACTGTTGCATAGTTATCCGATCCCCCTTTGAACTTTTTCTGTAATTATAGCAATTATTGATCAAATCAGAACCAGGGAACTGAGCCAGTATAATGATAGAATAGATTAATCGAGGAAAAATTAGCCCAATTATGACCACAACTTATGATTATATAATTATCGGTGGTGGTATCACCGGTTCCGCCTTAAGTTATGAACTAGCCAATCTAGGCAGTCGAGTCCTCTTATTAGAAAAAGAAACCCATCCCCTCAACGCCACTTTCTACAGTTACGGGGGTTTAGCCTATTGGTCGGCCACCACAGAAATCGAGAGAAAATTATATCAAGAAGGTCGAGAAATTCAGCGCAATTTATCCCAGGAATTGGGCATAGATAACGAATACCGGGACCTAGAGCTAATTCTCACCGTGAACCCCGAAGATGATCCAGCCACTGTGGCCGAAAAATTTGCTATCTTTGCTATTACTCCCGAAATTCTCGATCCGCAAGAAGCGATCGCTTTAGAACCTCTATTAAATCCCGCTGCTATCTCCGGAGTTTTACGACTACCCCACGGTCACATTAACGCCGAAAAAACTAATCTTGCCTATCAACAAGCTTTTCTACGTCTGGGAGGCACGATTATTCGGGAAGCCGTCATCGAATTAATTGAAACTGCATCGAGAATTACCGGCGTAAAAACTCCTAAAAATAATTATTCTGCCGGGGAAACTATCGTCTGTGCGGGGGGATTAACTCGGTCTTTACTGCAAAAATCTGGTATTACTGCTTCCGTCTATTTTACCCATGCCCAGGTGATCAAAATTCCCCCCAGCGAGATAAAATTAAACACCCTAGTTATGCCTGCAATTCCTGCCAGATTGCTATTAGAGCAAAAAATCACCCAACTAGAAAATCAAGGCATTTGGCAGAGAGAAACCCCAGAAATAATTGCCAGTGTTTTAGAAACGGGGGCGGTACAATTCCGGGATCAAAGCCTTTATCTAGGGCAAATTAGCGCCATTATCACCGATCCAGGTGCGATTTTAAACCCTGTGGCGGGAGAAAAAGCAATACGCGCCGCCGTGGGGACATTACTGCCCGCCTTGGCCTCTCTCCCCGGCAGCTGTCATCATTGCCTAGTGGCCTTTGCCCCCTCGGGACGGCCCCTAGTGGGAGCGATCGCCGATAAACTGGGATTGCAGGTATTTTCTGGCTTTACCAGTACGCTTGTATCGGCTCCGCCCCTGGCCCGACGTTTTGCGCGTCATCTGCTGGGGGAAAATGACGAAATAATTACTAATTTACAAAAGTCAAGAGAGAAATTAACTGATGGTTGCAATTAATCCTAATCGACTTTTTCCAACTGCCAAAGAATTTGGTTTCCCTCCCGTCTGACCCGGGAGATTACCCAATTTCGCCACGGCCAATGGTCGCCTCGACTGGTAACGGCCCCTGGATTAATATCCATTAAATCCGCCACTTCGGCGCTGGTAATCAAATAACCGCGATTGGCCACTTCATCGGCAATGCGTAGGGTTTCGATCAGATGTCTTAGCTGGTCAACTCTTTCTCCCTGGGGTAATTGGATTTCATCGCCAGCGCTATTAGGTGGTTCATTCATGGTGATGGTCTGGTCAAAGTTGATTAACAATAAAAATTGTCGGTTAAGGCAAACAAGCAAGCTTCCCCTATCGTTATTCTATCGATTTCATCAATAATAGTCCTCATCAAAACAGTCCTAAGCTGTTCGTAATTTAAATTGCTTGTTGAGACGAGGCAAGAGGCAAGAGGCAAAAGGCAACAGTAAAGGGATTGGGGGCGGTTCGGCTAATCTAAGAGTAAGCGGTTTAAATGCGTCTTAGCTTATCTTCTCGAATCTTACCGTCACATCTTTACTAAAACCCCAAAAACCCCTTGACAAAAAACACAGAATATAGTATGTAAACCAGGGAAAGTGGTTAGCGGTTACTGATAACTGATCACTGATAACTGATAACTGAAAATAACTGCTATAAAATTGGACTAGCCTTTTTCCCCAGAAAAAAATTCCCCATCCATGACCTTAATCCTCTACAACACCCTCAGTCGTCGCGAAGAACCCTTTACCCCCCTCATCCCCGGCATTGTCTCCATGTATTGCTGCGGCATTACCGTCTATGATTATTGCCATTTGGGTCATGCGCGTACCTGTGTGGTTTGGGATGTGGTGCGGCGTTATTTAGAGTATCTCGGTTATAAAGTGCGCTATATTCAGAATTTCACTGATATTGACGATAAAATTCTCAATCGGGCTAAAAATGAACATACCACCATGGCAGCCGTGGCCGAGAAATTTATCCAGGCCTACTTTGAGGATATGGCAAAATTAGGAGTCAGACCGGCGGACGCTTATCCCCGGGCCACTCATACCCTCGACGGTATCAAGCGCCTAGTCTATGAATTAGAACAAAAAGGCTATGCTTACCCCAGCGATGGCGATGTTTACTACTCCGTCCGTCGTTTTTCTGATTATGGCAAACTATCGGGGCGAAAACTCGATGATTTGCAAGCCGGGGCCAGCGGCCGGGTAGAAACCGACGACCCGGAAGCAATTAAAAAACAAGACCCCTTTGATTTTGCCCTCTGGAAGGGGGCAAAATCGGGGGAACCTAGTTGGGATTCTCCCTGGGGCCAAGGTCGTCCGGGGTGGCATATTGAATGTTCGGCCATGGTTAAAGAACAATTGGGAGAAACTATCGATATTCATGTGGGGGGAAGTGATCTGATTTTTCCCCACCACGAAAACGAAATTGCCCAAAGTGAAGCCGCTACGGGTAAACCTCTGGCCCACTATTGGTTACATAATGGCATGGTTAAGGTGGCTGGGGAAAAAATGTCGAAATCCCTCGGTAATTTCATCACTATTCGCGAGTTATTGGCAAAATATGACCCCTTAGCCGTGAGATTATTAATTTTAGGCGCCCAATACCGCAAACCGATTGATTTTTCCGATGAGGGATTGCAGGCGGCCACTAATGGCTGGCATACTTTACAAGAGGGTTTATCCTTTGGTTATAAGCATCTTCCGCCCGATAATCCCGCAATTACTGACCAAGAGCTAGAAAATCGCTTTCAAGAGGCGGTAAATCACGATTTTAACTTTGCCGGTGGTTTAGCGGTGTTATTTGAAATCGCTAAGGAATTACGCAAGGAGGGTAATAATTTAACCCATGCGGGTAAGACAGACAGCAATCTCGCCCAATTAGCGGTAAAATGGCATACTTTGGTGAAATTGTCTAGGGTTTTGGGCTTAGAAATGGCCGCTGACCAGGGAGAAACCCCTGTTTCTGAGGGAATTAGTGCAGCGGATATCGAAAATCTGATCCAACAACGGACAGAGGCGAAAAAAGCGAAAAATTACGCCGAAAGCGATCGCATTCGTGCAGAATTAAAAGCCCAAGGCATTAGTTTAATCGACCAACCCGGGGGAGTGACTAAATGGTTAAGAGAGGGAGACTAGAAATTCTTTGACCACTTCCTCTACTTTGCGATTGCGTCCATCCACCTGATAGTTTAATTTCTGCATAGCTGTGGAGGTAATTTTGCCGGTGAGTTTGGCTAAAACCTGTCGCAATTGGGGATATTTTTGCAAACTATCCCGGTTAAAAATCGGTACCGCTTCGTAGGGAGGAAAATAGCGTTGATCATCTTCTAGGATGACTAAATCTAGCACGGGAATTAAGCCATCGGTGGAATTTCCCGCCACTAAATCCACCTGTTTTTCGGCTAAAGCGCGGTACATTAACCCTAAATCCATCACTTTCGGGGGTCGGGCAAAAGTTAGGCCGTAGGTCTTGGCTAATCCCTTGTAACCGTCTTCCCTTTCCAAAAATTCATAACCAAAACCCGCTTGCCAATTGGGGGTATATTTAGCAGCTTGCGAGAGAGTTTTAAGATTGTATTGACTGGCGGTTTCTCCCCGGATAACAATGGCGAAAGTATTCTCGAATCCTAAACTGGGAAAGACTTCTAGATTAAATTTTTCTGGATAAATCTCTTGCAGCTTTTCAAAGACTAATCGGGCATCGTTAAGGGGTTTTTCTTGCAAAATTCCCGTGAAAGCCGTGCCAGAATACTCCACATAACCGTCGATTTTACCCGCTTTCACCGCTTCATGACAGATCAGAGTACCACCGAGATTAAATTGACGATCAACCCGTAAATTCGTCTCTTTTTCGATCTCCTGTGCCAAAATTTCCCCTAAAATCACCTGTTCGGTAAAATTTTTGGAACCGATCACCACTGTGCCGGGGGATGAATGGAAAATTTGAGTCAAGAGGAAAGATAGCAAGGCCAACCCAATTAAACCTAAGCCCCATTGCCATTTAGAGGGCTTTTTCGGTCGTTGCGAAGGGGAAAAGGTCTTTTCTAGCCGACCGAGACTCCAATCGGCAACAAGGGCTAAAAAAGCGGCAGGAATTGCCCCCGCCAAAATTAACTGATTGTTGACCGTGGCAATACCGCGAAAAATAAACACTCCCAAACCACCGCCACCGATGGCAGCTGCGATCGTAGCCACACCGATAGCAATCACCGTGGCGATTCTCACTCCTGCCAAAATTGTCGCCCTGGCCAGGGGTAATTCGATATAACGCAGGATTTGACCGTCGGTCATGCCTAGGGATAACCCGGCTAATTTTAATTCGGGATCAACTTTTTTGATGCCCAGATAGGTATTTAAAACAATTGGCAGTAAAGTATAGAGAGTTAGGGCAACAATAGCGGGAATTTTGCCGATTCCTCCCAAAAAAGGCACGGAAATTAAAAAACCAAATAGGGCTAAACTGGGGATAGTCTGTAGGGTGTTAACGATCGCTATAATTGGTTGAGCGAGAATAGCTTGACGACTAATTAAAATACCTAGAGGAATCCCGATTAAGCTACCCATAGCCATGGCTATTCCCGTCAAGAAAAGATGCTCTCCAGTGCGAAAAGCGATTTCCCCCGCATAATCTAGCCAAAAACTATCCATAAACTTCTCTTAAAGCTGCTGCTTCATCCTATTGTGTAGAATAAATGGGATCTATTAGTTCCAGTCTTTATTTAAAGATTCTATCACCATCTTGACATTATTTCCTCCCTAAAGACCAATGACTAACAAATTTAATCCTCAAGCTAAAACTGTTGCCGATTGGGCCTATATCGGTATTGATAAACATTTTCATAAAGTTCTTAAACACGAAGCTGGGGTTTTACTCGATCAGGATACGGAAGAATTACATCAAATTCGTGTGGGAATGCGCCGTCTTCGCAGTACCTTAACCGGTTTTGCCCCCGCTTTAACCATGCCGAAATCTGCCGATCAAAAACGGGTGGGTAATCTGGGCAGAATTTTAGGAGAATTGCGGGATTTAGATGTGTTAAAATCGGCTTTTATCGGTCATTATCAGCCAATTTTACCCCCGAAAGAACAGGATTTACTGAAGAAAGTTTTACAAGTTCTGGAAAGCCAAAGAAAGAAGGCTTTTGCTAAGGTAGAAAAGCTGTTGAAGTCCGATAAATTTCTCAATTTTAAGGCAGATTTTGCCAGTTGGTTGGATAATCCCACCTATCAACCGATTGGAAAATTAGATATTGCCACAGTTTTACCAGACTTATTATTACCGCAAGCGAGTCGCTTTTTACTGCATGAAGGCTGGTTAATTGGGGTAAATTTAGAGGAATATAAAAGATTACGAGAGTTTTCTAGTCAAGAAATTGATGACTTATTGGCAAAAGAAGGATTATTACTGCACGATCTCCGTAAAGAAGCCAAGCGTTCCCGCTATAATATGGAGTTATTCACTCAGTTTTATGGCGACAAATATCAAGAGTATCTAGAAGATATTAAAAACCTTCAAGGTATTCTCGGAGAAATACAGGATTGTTGTGTTCTCTCGGATTTTCTTAGCCAAATTTTCCCTAATTGTCTTGTCAAGGAAATGCCCACCTTACTAGAAATTTTCCAAAATATCCGTCACCAAAAATGGCAAGAATGGCAACCGCTACAAAAGAAATTCCTTGACGCTGACACCAGAAAAAGTCTGCACGAGACAATTTTACAGCCTATTTTTCGACCAAATAGTGTAGAATTAGAGACTAATCCAGAATCCTGAGATTAGGAACCGATGAATTTTTTTCAAAAGTTAAACCACGCCATTAGTCAAAACCAGACTCTACTTGTCCTCGGTTTAGATGCTAACCCCGAAATGATGCCCTCCACCCCGGGAGAATTAATCGTTAATTTGGAACGGTGGCTCAAGTTTATTATCGATGAAACTGCCCCTTTTGTCTGTGCCTACAAACCAACTTTAGGCTTTTATCAAGCTTTGGGAGCAGCCGGGTTAGAATTATTACAGCGAGTTTTAACGGCAATTCCCGCTCATATCCCGGTAATTTTGGATGCTAAACACGGCGATATTAATACTAGCAGTGTTTTAGCTGAGACTATCTTTAAAACTTGGCAGGTGGACGCGGTTACTCTCAATCCCTACTCCGGACAGGATCACGTTGCTCCTTTTTTAGTTTACCCCGAGCATGGCGCTTTTATCCTTTGTCATACTTCCAATCAAGGTGCGATTAATCTGCAAGAATTCCCCAGTCGCGACAATCCTTTTTATCTGCAAGTTGTCAAAGAAGCTTGCACTTGGGGAACTCCCGAACAGGTGTTTTTAGAAGTGGGAACCACTCAACCAGAGATATTGAAAAAGATTCGCAATTTTGCCCCCGAAAGATTGATTTTATTACGCAGTATTTGGGAAGAAAAAAGTCAATTCTCCCAGTTAATTACTGTGGGTTTAAATAGTCATGGTGAGGGTTTATTAATTCCTGTACCCCAAGACTTTTTATCTCAACCAGATTTGGGTGCAAAAGTCAAGGATTTACGCGAGGAAGTCAACAAAATTAAACAAAATCAAAGGCAAGAATCGAGCCAAGATGATACTTGGACTGCTAACGTTTGTCTTTTAAAACAACATCCTCATCAGGATTTAATTCTACAATTATTTGATATTGGTTGCTTGCTGTTTGGCGATTATGTGCAAGCATCCGGAGAAACTTTTTCCTATTATATTGATCTGAGAAAAATTATCTCTAATCCTAATATTTTTCAGCAGGTAATTGAAGCCTATGGAGAAATATTAAAAACCTTGACATTTGACCGCATTGCCGGTATCCCCTACGGTTCTTTACCCACAGCTACGGGTTTATCTTTATTATTAAATCATCCGATGATTTTCCCCCGCAAAGAAGTAAAAGCCCACGGCACAAGAAGAGTAATTGAAGGTAATTTTCAAGTGGGGGAAACTGTGGTAGTGGTGGACGATATTTTAATTTCAGGCAAAAGTGCGATCGAGGGGGCAGCCAAGATTAAATCGGCGGGATTATTAGTTAATGATATCGTGGTTTTTATCGACCATGGTGGCCCTGTTAAAGATAAACTTCGTAGCCATGGTTATCAACCTTATTCGGTTTTAACCCTGGCAGAAATTACCGATACTCTCTACGAAGCGGGAAGGCTGACAGAAGCACAATATAGCTGTTTTTTAAATCGATCCCATTGATATTTAGGGTTTGCGGCAAAAAGTAGGGGCGAAGCATTCGGATAGAATATCTAGGGTTTCACCGATAGGTTATTGCCCGAATGCTTCGCCCCTACAGGACGCGGGCCGATGAAGAGGCCAGGTTTTGAACCACGATTCTCTCAAAATCTTGCACCTGTGGGAGCGAAACAGAACCCTAAAACCCTTACCTCGTCTATATTTCACATTTATTCAGCAAGCTCTACTTAGTTTCTAGCCTTCTTTTTCGGTAGGAGAATCGCCGAATCCTTTCTTGGAGCCTTTTGCCTTTTGCCTGTTGCCTGTTGCCTTCAGAAGCTGATTACTGATCACTGATTACTGATTACTGATCCCTGAAAGTCGTTAAGAAGCTTGACTGCGTAACACCTTTAGGGGATTCAGGAGCTTGCTTTCTTCTTTTTCCTCAAAAATAGTTAAATCTTTCGGTTTACAACGTTTTATATGCAATTTAATTCCCTGCGCTCCTTCTGTTTTCAAATCTTCTTCGTAACCGGCTTGAGCGACTTCAGCCTCGTCTTTAGCGAGAAAAGGACCGAAATAATAAGTACATCTGGGATAGTCGGTTTTAATCTCGACCCAGTAGGCTAATCCGAACATTTCCAGTAAGCTAATCAAAAATTCTTTCATCTCGTTCCCCATCTAAATCTACTCTGGTGGTTTTGTTACGTTTGTTTACATTTCGCAAACTTCCCTCCTATTTTATTTATACTTTCTCCTTTTGGCTATTGGGAGTGTCGAAAAATACAGATTTTCAGTCGGGGGAATTTTGCCAGCGTTGACGGTAAACTTCATAAAGAGCCATAGCCGCCGCCACCGAAGCATTGAGACTGGGGGTTTTGCCTGCCAAGGGGATAGATACCAACTCATCGCAGGACTTTTGGGTTAGCAGACTCAAACCCTCTCCCTCCGAACCTACCACCAATCCTATCGCACCCGTTAAATTAATTGTGTGTAAGGATTTACCAGTTTTTGCCGCCGTGCCGTAGAGCCAAAAACCGGCCGCTTTTAATTCCTCTAAAGCACGATTGAGATTGACCACCCTGGCCACAGGTAAATATTCCAGGGCCCCCGCCGCCACTTTCATCACCGTCGATGTCACCCCGGCGGCGCGACGTTGGGGAATAACTACCCCCTGACAACCCATAGCTTCGGCAGTGCGAATGATTGCCCCAAGGTTATGGGGATCCGTAATACCTTCAGCGATGACGATGACGGGGTGGCGACTTCTGCCCTTAGCTTTTTCGATCAGATCGGCTAATTCGATATAATCATAGGGGGACATCTGGGCGGCAATCCCCTGATGATTGGCCTTACTGGTAATCTGATCGAGACGCAGATCATCCACCTCATCAATTACCGTGCCGTTGGCTTTGGCTTTTTCTAAGAGGGTATGATAACGGGGATCGTAACGGAGTCGATTGACTACCCAAATCCGATTAAGTTGGCGCTCCTCCTCCATGGCCGTTAAAACCACCCGGCGACCGTAGAGCAGATCATCAGCTTCTTGGTTTTCTGGAGTTACTGCCGGGGATTTAGCCAGAATTGGCCCGGTTTTGGGCCGCGAGGGCCGGCGAAAATTACTATTATCGGACTTGCTACGAAATGGTCGATCGCTCATGATTGGATGGATTAATAAAAGGGGGGTCGGGAATAATACCTGAGGGCTATAATTCTAGTTTTTCTAATAGTTGATGTAATCTTGAGGGGTCTTGTAGATAAAGATAGCCGAACAGGGTTTCTAAACTGCTGGCCTGCTGATAGACTTGGGCTGTCAGACGACGGCGTTTTCCCGTGACCGCGTTGCGTCCCCGGCGCAGAATTTCTTTTTCTTGGTCTGTCAGATAGGGCTGCAGTTGTGCTAAATCTAAAGCCTGTTGTTCGGCCCTGACTTTGCCCACCACCTGAGCGTGATAGTCCCCGAGACGCTGGGGCGGCAGTAAATAATAGGTGCGGATGTATAATTCATAAACAGCATCCCCCAGATAGGCCAGGGAAGCGGGCGATAATCGGTCAAGACTCTCTAGGATTGGTGAACCCTCGCCATTGACCTGTAAGCGAATTTTTTCGAGAGGAGATTCCACGATTTACGCTTTTTCTAGATATTTGATCGCCGCTTCTAGGGTGGGTTGCAGGGAAAAAAACTTCTCCAATCGCACCAGTTTTACGGTTTGAGTTACCCGCGGATTGGTAACAATTTGTAAACTGCCTCCTTCGGTTTTGGCCTTTTTCACCAATTTTACCAAAGCCCCTAAACCGGAGCTATCGATAAAATCAATCTGAGCCAGGCTAATAATCACATCCTTAGGACCTTCCTCCACATAGCCTTCGATCACCTTACAAAAAGTCGGTTCGGAAAAGGCATCTAAAAGACCCGTCAAACGGAAAATTTGGTACTTATCTCTGACCTCACGCGTGCCTCGCAAGCTGACGGTCAAGTTAATTGCTTCTGGAATAATCCCCTCCTAGCTCTAGAGCCGTAAAAATCAAAACCCTAGTATATCCTAAAAATTTACGACCGATCCTTTTTTGCTTCCCGCATTAAATCAACAAATTTGCCAAACAGATAATCGGCATCGTGGGGGCCAGGACTGGCTTCGGGGTGGTATTGTACCGAGAAAAAGGGCAGAGACTTGTGTTTTAAACCCGCTACGGTGCGATCATTGAGGTTGAGATGGGTAATCTCCACTTCCGGGTTTAAAGAGGCTTCCTGCACGGCAAAACCGTGATTCTGACTGGTAATTTCCACCTGTTGCTGGAGTCCACAGGGTTGATTTAACCCGCGATGACCAAATTTCAGTTTAAAGGTTTCTGCTCCTAGGGATAGCCCTAAAATTTGATGACCCATACAGATGCCAAAAGTGGGTTTTTCCCCTTGTAAAAGTTCCTTGGCTAGGGCAATACCTTCGGTGACAGCCGCCGGATCTCCCGGTCCGTTAGAAAAGAAAATACCATCGGGATTATATTCGGCGATTTTTTCCGGGGGAGTGTCAGAGGGAACCACAATCACCCGACAACCGTAGCTGGCTAAACGTCGGAGAATATTGCGTTTGATGCCAAAATCGATCGCCACCACCGTTAACGGTTCTTGATCACTATCAATTGGCGCAAATTCCCAGGCGGACGGGGTGGGAGTCGTCCATTCGTACACTTCCTTGGTGGTAACTTCTTTAACGAGATTTAACCCCGCCATACTGGGGGCCGCCTGCACCAGCCGCAGTAAATCATGATAATCGAGTATTTCCGTAGAAATTGCCCCATTCATCGCCCCAACCGAGCGAATTTTGCGGGTCAGAGACCGGGTATCGATGCCATAGATGCCAATAACATGATGAGCGGCCAGATAATCCGGTAGGGATTGGCTAGAACGCCAATTACTGGGCCGGTGGCAGATATTTTTGGCGATCGCTCCTTTCACCTGGGGACGAATTGACTCCTCATCCTCGGGGTTAACCCCCGTATTTCCCAATTCCGGATAGGTAAAAGTGACGATTTGACCGGCATAACTGGGATCGGTGAGGACTTCCTGATAACCGGTCATCCCCGTGTTAAAGACAACTTCGCCGACGGTGGTTCCCTTGGACCCGAAGGAATAACCCTCGTAAACCGTACCATCGGCTAGAACTAATAAGGCTTTTTGACTAGCAGCACTGGATATCATTGTCAATTTTTTAATCTTGAGTAGTGGTGAGAAACAGAAGTCAAGGATAGACTAGAACAGGGACTAGAAAACGAATTGCTTAGTTTTAATTGGCTAGAGCGTTTTATGATTAAGAGTACGTCCGCTCAAAGACAACAGCTTCCCCTGACTAGCCATCGGCAAAATCCTATCGCTTAAAAAATAACTATATAAGTAATATGAGTCCAAGAAAACTGACTGATGCCACGAAAAAAGAAATTCTTAAGCTTTATCGGGAAACGGAGGCCACCACTTCCACGTTAGCCGAGCGTTATGGCGTGAGTAGTTCTACGGTCAGTCGTTTTCTCAAAAATTCTTTTTCTGGCGAGGAATACGAGCAATTAATCCAGAAAAAACGCTTGGCCCGTAGTCCTCGTGGCCTCGAGGAGGAGGAAGCAGCAGCGGATTTACCAGAAAAAGCGATCGAGGTGATTAGTTTTCGGGCAGCGCGCATCGCAGCTAAGGATGAGCAGGATTTTGAGCAACCGATCGCTTCTGTGGAACAATTAAGCCTGTTAATGGATACCTCTTACCCGCCGGAAGGAGATAATTCGGAATATATAGAAATTAATGGCGATAAACCACTAGAAGACGCTAATTTAACCGAGTTTTTCGTCGAAGCTATCGAGGAAGAGGAGGAGGAAGATGATCTGGACGAGGATTGGGATGAAGAGGAGGATAAAGATGAAGAGGAGGATGAGGAGGAGGAGGAGGAACTAGCGGGGAGCTATTTAGGCCCGACTATCGTTAAAACAGCCCAATTACAGATATTACCCCTATCGGCGGCGGCTTTTCCCAAAACCTGTTACTTGGTGATTGATCGCGCTGCCGAATTAATCACCCGTCCCCTCAAGGATTTTGCCGAATTGGGTAAGGTTCCCCCTCAGGAAATCCAGCAGCGCACTCTCCCCATCTTTGAAAGTCATCGCATCGCTCGTCGTTTCTCCAAGCGCAAGGAAAAAGTGATTAAAGTTCCCGACGGTCGCCTGATCGAAAAAGCTCACGCTCAACTGGAAGCTAAAGGGATCACCCGTCTGCTCATGGATGGTCGTATCTACGCTTTAGAGTAGGGAATTAGGGGATTAGCAGGGGTTGGGAAGTGGGGAAATGGGAATTATGAATTATGAATTATGAATTGGGGAAGTAGGGAAGTGGGGTGTGGGGTGTGGGGTGTGGGGTGTGGGGAGATGGGGAGCAGGGGGATGGGGAGAAGGGAGAATAAATAAAAATAATCCTCCTGACTGGAAAGAGGGTGTAGGGTGTGGGGTGTGGGGTGTAGGGAAGGAAACCTCTTTCATCTGTGGTGGTGAAAATTTTTTCATCAGGACTGACGCCTGACGACCGACGCCTGACGACCGACTCCTAACCCCACCAACCAACTTTTTCAGCCAACCCTAGTTATGTCTGATTTACGTCAATATGCTCCGGCAACAGAACGCAATCGTCAGCCGATTTTAGAAGTTCTCAGCCAATTTTTACCGAAGACTGGGAATATCCTAGAAATATCCAGCGGCACGGGTGAACACGCTGTTTTTTTTGCCCCTCGTCTTGCTCCTTGTCGTTGGATTCCCTCCGATTGTAACCCTCTGGCTCTAGATAGTATTCGCAGTTGGTGCGATTATTGTCCTAGTTCTAATCTTGATCGCCCCCTATTTATCGATGTTCATCAGTCAGTTTGGGCGGTAGAGAGGGAAAATATCGTCATTAATGCCATTGTTAATATTAACATGATTCATATTGCTCCTTGGTCAGCTTGTTTAGCTTTAATGGCAGGAGCAAATCGAATTCTTAATCCAGGGGGAATCCTCTATCTTTATGGTCCCTATAAACGACAGGGAAAACATACTTCTCCTAGTAATGAAAGCTTTGATTTTTCTCTCCGTTCTCAAAACCCCAGTTGGGGAGTTAGGAATTTAGAAGATGTGGTGCAAGAAGCCAGCGATCGAGGTTTACAATTGTTAGAAGTAATTCCTATGCCAGCTAATAATCTCTCGGTTTTATTTCAATTGCTTTAACATGGCAATTATCAGTAATCAGTAATCAGTGGCTTTGAGTAAGCCATCAAGAGATATTTATCAGAAAAGTCGTCATCAAGTTAGAGTTTTAAGGACTGATTTGAGCCAATTATTTTTATTGGTAAATATTTTATACACTTTTTACCAGATAAGCAAGAGGGCTACGGCACTACTACCAAATCATTGCCCAATCTCTAAGTCTAAAGCTTGGGCAATTTGTTCTACACTTAATCCTAAGACCGATAAACGGGGAATAGAGTTTAATTTAGCGGATAATTCTCCTTCCTCTAAAATAGCTTGATAGATGACGGATTCTCTCATGATGTCACTCCGAAGGATTTTTTTAGTCGTCTCTCGATTGTAATTCCTCGATAGTTGCAGGGGACAAATCGGTAAATCGAGCGATTTCTGAGATAGAAAAACCAGCAGATAGCATTTTTAGGGCGATTTGTCGAGCTTTTTCCTCTTTGCCTTCTTGCAATCCTTCTTGTCGTCCTTTTTGTAGTCCCTTTTCCTCGCCTTCCTCTAAAATATCTTGATAGATAACGGATTCTCTCATAATGTCACTCCGAAGGATTTTTTTGATCGTCTCTCGATTTAATACTAACCCGGCGAGAATACTGGTAGCGGCAGCGAGATTGCTTTGCACCTGTTTTTGGGAGATAGTTTCTAGAGAACGGGACACCAGACTTAACACCTGTTCGGGATCATCGGTATTGCTGAGGACGGCAAAGGGTAATAAACCGGGATGATGAAAAAATTGTGGTGTATTTTCTTCCCAAAGACGGATGACTTGGAAGGAATGAAAGGTTTCCCCCAGACGGAAAGTATTTTCTTGTACTAGGGGGGAATCACTGCGTCGCAGATAAATTACCACTTGACGCATTTGTTTTTGGGGATGACGACGATAGACGCGAATGCGATAATCGAGCATTCGGAAAGGAATTTTGGAGTTGGGGTCGGTTTGAAATTCGGTATGGAGAATTAGTTGCTCTGACTGCAAAAAAATCAGAGAATCGGCACGAATGGGGTCTAATTGTAATTCTGTCGGGTCGAGTACGGTTAAGGAGAGGGGAGAACCCAATAACCAAGTGGCTAGATCATCGGAGAAGTTTTCGGCGATAAATTTACAAATATTATCAAACATCGTGAGTGTTTCGTCTTTGTAATTGCTCGATCGCGTCGGGGGATAAATCGGTAAATCGGGCTATTTCTGGGACAGAAAAACCAGCAGATAGCATTTTTAGGGCGATTTGTCGAGCTTTTTCTTCTTTACCCTCCTCTTTACCTTCCTCTAAAGCTTCTTGATAGACTTTAGTTTCCCTCAAATCACTTAAACTAAACATTTTTTCAATCTCCTTACCATTCATTTTCGGTAATTTGTAAATGAGAATCGTCTCTATTAATTCTCAAAGTTCTCCCTGTTGTCTGGTATTCCTGAATTGTTGCTTAAATTGTTGAATCTAAGGCTTTTTTCTTTAATTTAACCATTGGTGCAAATCTTCCCAATCCGAAAAATTCAATAAAGCAAGGGCTAAATTATCCAATTGATTAGGATTTAACTGTTTAATTTTTTGTTCTAACTTTAAAGGAATAGAACCTAGTTTTAAGTTTAGCTGACGCAAAATTAGGCTTTTTTTAGCGGATAATTCTCCTTCCTCTCTGCCTTCCTCTAAAGCTTCTTGATAGACTTTAGTTTCTCTTAAATCACTTAAACTAAACATTTTTTCTATCTCCTTACGGTTTAATTTGGGCAATTTATAAATGAGAATTGTCTCAATTAATTCGAGAATGTCTTGTCTTTTTAAAGACTCCTGGAATTGTTGTCTAACCTGTTGAATCAGTTCTTTTCCTTGGGCTAAGGTGTTTGGTTCCGATTCCACAATTAATTGTAACACTTTTACCCCCAGAGAATCCCCCTCATCTAACTGATTCAGATAATAACAGTTAACTCGGCCTGACTCAAAGAATTCTTGATAACGAGATTTGGGACTGTTTTCAATTTCCCGATGAGGATAAATGATCACCCCTTGCCAATTGTTATTACTCTCACTCTGATGAAAATAGAGAAATATTTCACTAAAAAAGCGCGAGTAAAACCGTTCATCTTTTTGGAATTGTACCTCAACAAAGTAAATCGGATCATTCAGGTTATCGGGAAGAAAAACCCCATCTAAACGAAAAGCGAGTTGTTTAACTTCTAGGGAGGAAAATTGATAATGATTGACGGTTTCTGGGGGAAGATTGAGCAAATCAAAGAAACTTTCAGGAAAAGTCTCAAAGAGACGATAGAAAATACTGTCCGTTTTCCCTCAATTTTGTACCTCAATGACTTGTTGTACTTGTTCAATATCTAAATCTAGGGCTTGGGGATAGGAAAGCCAGCAGATAGCATTTTTAGGGCAATTTGTCGAGATTTCTCTTCTTTGCCCTTTTCCTCTCCTTTCTCTAAAATATCTCGATTTAGAGGATTTTTTCTAAACCGTAAACGAGGGATTGCAGCTGAGTAACTTTGCGGATAGAGAGGAGAACCCCCGGCATATAACAGGAGCGATCGCTGGTATCGTGACGAAGGGTATAGATTTCCCCGGGGGAACCGAAAATGACTTCCTGGTGGGCAATTAAACCGGGTAAACGCACGCTATGAATACGGATGTTCTCAGCAGTTAAACCGCCTCTAGCGCCGGGGATGGTTTCTTTTTCAGAAACTTGGGCAGGATTAAAGGTTTTACCTAATTCCGCCAGTAATTCGGCGGTTTTGATCGCTGTGCCACTGGGTGCGTCTGCTTTTTGATTGTGATGCAGTTCGATAATTTCCACATGATCAAAGTAGCGAGATGCTTGCATGGCAGCCTGTTGTAGTAAAACCATGCCAATGGAAAAATTGGGGATAACTAAACAGCCGGTGCTGGCTTTTTCGGCAAATTCGGCTAAATCTTGCAGTTGTGCCGCCGATAATCCCGTAGTTCCCACCACGGGACGCACCCCATAGGCGATCGCACTGCGGGTATTGTCATAAACACCGTCGGGATGGGTAAAATCCACCATCACCCCTTGCACTTTTTCCTGAGTTGCCAGGACTAAAACACTCTGTAAATCGTCGAGAATCGGCACTTCTAGGGGTTCACAACCGGCCACTTCTCCCACATCCTGACCTCGAAAAGCTGGATTTCGATCCACTGCACCCACTAAGATCATATCGTCGGCACGAGCAACGGCTTTAATGACTTCCCGTCCCATTTTGCCGGCTGCACCGTTGACAACTACGGGAATCGGGCCTCTATTTTCGGTCATGGTTAATTATTCTCCTTAATATATGGCGATTATAGATTATAAATGGTTAATAACATTAAATTCCTAGTTGCTGATATAGTTCAACTTGATCTTTGACAACAGTTAAGTTTTTTTGTTCTTCAATATTCTGAATGACTTGTTGAGTTTTTTGGTTAAAATCACTTAAGTAGGTAGGTGTTAAAAGTTGTCAGATCCCCCCGCCTATCGTAGGGTTGATTCATAGTAGGGTTGATTCATGAATCAACCCTACCGCCCATCGGCACCCCCCTTATCAAGGGGGGCAGGGGGGATCGAACCTAAAATCCATTTTTAATTTAATTAAGTAGGGAGGCACAATTATTTGTAGGATGGGTTAGCGGTAGCGTAACCCATGCGGGCGTTGGGTTTCATGCTTCAACCCAACCTACGTTCATCTTATATTTAATTCCACCCACCCACTTATAACCAGCTACTTAACTATATTATAAGTGATGTTGCTGGGGAGTTACTCAAATTCTTCTATTTGCGATCGCACTAATTCTAGGGGAAGTTTTAAAACTCTAGCAATTTGTTCGATAGTTAATCCTTCTTTGATTAATTCGGGAATGGTTTCTAATTTAGCTTGTTGATAAATTTTAGATGAGTGTAAATTATTTTCTATTTTCTCTTGACAATCATTTCCCTTATTAATTTGGACAACATCTCTGATTTTACTAGAATAAAAAACATTAGAATGATAATATCTTTGTAAACTCGATTTAATGTTAGCCTTACTGACTTCCTCTCCTAATATTTCTGATAAGGTTTTCCATAATTTACCTGCTGTTTCCTTGATATATTTCTGAGAACGATGATTTTTTTGGGCGATTTCGGCGTATTTTTGATGATTGACGACTCCCTCTAAGATTTCATGCTGAAGATCGTCTAAATGTTCTCCTGTATGGGAGAAAACAAGCTCATCAATAGTTATTATAAAAGATTGAATATCAAATGAGTTCATAGGATGATTTTAAACGGGGAGTTAAGTCAGGATTGCTTGATATTATAGCGCAAAATGCAAATTTAGTGTCTTTATATTTCTTTATAGGGCTTTTATGGGTCTTGAAAGTTAACTTTAGGGTGTTTATATTACCAAAGTAAATCTGCCTACCCTAAATAAATGCCTTAACATTTCGACAAAGAATTTATTTAGATATTTTCAACCAGAAAAAAGGAACTTTCATGAAACGCTCACTTAAAAATTTGGCAACTATTATGGTTACTATATCCACATTACTGGTGTTTGCTGATCAAGCACTCGCAGATATAGAGCTAACTACAGGAACTCCTTCTCAAGCTGGGGAAATTATCATCCGAATCACTCTTAAGGACGGAAAAACAAAAAATGTGGTGGTAACGATTCCAAAAGGCACAACTTCCACTGGGAAGGCAACCCTAATTAATAACGCTTTTCAAGTAGGGGAACCATTCACTTTACCCCCCCTCGAGCAGGAGGGAAATAAGCTCATTTTTCCACCTAACGTAAAAAAATTTGAGAAGTTGCTAGACACCACTGGACAAACAACTAAATTAAAAGCAGTTAAAAAGCAAAAAGCAAAAGAGGGGCAAATCGACGGTGAATATATAGAGTTAGCTTCAGTATTATCTGGTTTGGATGGTAGTGGAAAAGAATCTATATTTCTGGCTTCATTAGGTTTTAATACACCCTCTGAAAACGTGTTTGCCAGTTCCCAGTTTTTATTTAGCGAATTACCAGGCAGTGATATTAATGATTGGTTATCAGCTATATTCACTGATCTTCAAGGACAGTTACCAGTTGTGTATAGATCTAATCTTTCATTAGATCTAACTAATGATACGATTTCGTTTGTTTTTCCAGAAAATATACTGCCAGACTCCAGTTTTATAGAGAGTGGAACCAACGATGTCAATGTATCAAGTTCTTTAGATATAGAAGTAGAAACCATTCCCGAACCCACTTCAACTTTAGGACTCTTTTCTCTAGGAATACTCGGTGCTGGTGCGACAATAAAACGCCAAGTAAAACGCAATCATTCTATCGAAAAAGAAACCACAAAAATAGGTTAAATTGCCCGTTAATATAATCCATACCCCTTAATTTTACAGAATTGAGGGGGATTTTTATGGGCTATAATTTGAGTTAACTGGGTTGGTTAGGCGATGCCTTGTTTTTAGGGAAAAAAATCAAGATTCAAATACTGCCCTAACACACCAAAAAGAAAAGTTTTTGATGTGTTACGCTTTTGTTAACCGACTATTTATAACAAAGCCATTTCCCCCACCACTTCCAAGCGGGTATAACTGCCGATTTTGAGGAATTTTTCCGAGAGAGATTCGGCCACATTGGGAGTAATCCAGCCTAACTGTTTGAGAATTTGCAAAGCGGCGGCATATTTAGCCCGTTTGGAACCATCTAAAGCTTTTATTGCTAATCCTAAACCTTCACCGACGCGCCCAATACATTGAATCCCTTCGGCCCCGGCTTTGCTGACGATTTCCCCTTGGCTAACCCGCATTAATTCCGTATCAAAAGCCCCTTCTCCTGCTACCATGCGGGGATGATAGGTCATCGCCCGGACGATTCTTTCTAAGTCTAAACGGTTGCCAGAGGCTAACTGGGCGTAGAGATGGGCCATTTGCCCCAACTGCATTGAATAGGTGGGCGCACCGCAGTCATCGTGGGCGCTGATTAATTCATCTCCCGGCATCCCCAATAATTCGGCAATTTTGCTTAAAATTAGCTTCTGTATCTGACTAGAACGCCGCAGATAGCTATTTAACGGCCAGCCGCGCTGTTGACACACTGCTAACATCCCGGCGTGTTTACCAGAACAATTGTACTGGAGGCGACTGGGTTTACCTTCCGGGAGGGGACATTGCAGGGCGTTGGGATCGATATCGGCACGCCAGAGAATATTAAAGACTTGACGGGCGTGTTCCACCGTGCCTTGGTGAGAACTACAGATAATGGCTAGATCCTTATCGTTGAGATCGTAGCGTTCGAGGGTGCCGGTACTGATGACAGCCAGTGCTTGAAAAGGTTTCAGGGCCGAACGAATAAAGGCGCTAGTTTCGGCGCTGCCGGCGGTGGATAATACCCGGCCGCGGTCATCGCAAATAGCGGCCTCGACATGATGGACCGATTCAATAATACCTTCCCGGAGGAGATGAATTTCTAAGCGGTGGGTTGGTGAACGTTTTACCCTATTCATTCAGATTGGTTGCGGTTAGTGAGTGAAAAATAGCCAGAAAAGACCACTGATAGCGACAATTGCCCCTAGAATCAGGGCGGTTTTTTGTAAACGCCGGAGAATGGGCTGGATTTGATAAGAGACGATTAAACGATCGCGGGTTAAAATGGCGGCGGTTTTTGTCCAGATTTGGCCATCGTACCAACCCGACTCCTCATAAAATACTTTCTCCGATTGCAAGCGGTCATAGACGTAGATCCAGCCTAAATACAAGCGCAATAACACCAATCCTACCAAAATTGTCGAGCCAAAAATCCCCGCACAGGAGAAGAGAAAAGGGGCTTTTTTGAGGGGAAAACTAGCGGCGGCAATCGGTCCGACAATTAACCATGTCCATAACCATAACCAGACAATTTTTTTTGTATAAGAGGCTACATCTAGCGTCGCCCAACGGAAAAACCAAGATTCTTTTAATTGTTCGTACTCGTTAACCGGTTGCTGTTCTTCCGGGACGGGACAGAAATCAAGGGAGGATTTCATGGATTCTACTCCTCCAAATGGTCGCTAGGTAGAGGAATCCGTTGAGCATGACCCCAAAATGCTTCTAAATTATAAAATTCTCGCTCTTTTGGTAAAAAGATATGGACAATGATATCGCCATAATCCATCAGGATCCAGCTACCTTCGCTTTTTCCTTCCACTTGTCGGGGGGATTGTTGCCATTCTAGTTCCATAGCGGCTTCGATCGCATCCTCGATCGCTCGCACTTGAGTGGTAGAATAGCCGGTAATAATCAGAAAATAATCGGTTAAATAACAGATATCGGCGACTTTCAGGATGGCGATGTCCCCTGCTTTCTTGTCCTCGGCAGCGGTAACAATTGTCTCCAGAAATTTTTCGGTCTTGAGATTTTCGGCGATGGGGGTAATAATTCCAGTGGGATTGGTCATTCAGGTTGCGGTTATCCTTTGGCTAAGGTGGTTGTAAGGGAGTCTTGAGATTATGTTAATCAATGGTTTTAGTTTCCGTTGGTTGTTCTTTAACAATTTGTAACGCCCAGTTGCGCGTTAGCACGGTGCGGGGATGAATGGGACAATGGCTACTTAAAAGATATTTTAGGGAATAATCGCAGGTTTGTTGAACGCTTTTATGGAGATTTTGATAGCTGAGTTGTCGTAGGGCGTTTAATTCGGGTGTATCGCCGCGATTGGGTTCCAAGGCATCGGCAATAAAGACTATACAGCTAAGATCACTCATATTGGGTTTACCGAGGGTATGATTGCGAATTGCTTCGAGAATTTCCTCGTCGGTAACGTTAAATTCTTTTTGGGCGACAACTGCACTGACATCGGCGTGGAGTAAGTGGGGATGGGATGCACAGATATTATCCACGTCTATTCCCGCCGATTCCGCCATTTTTAGCAGTTTTTTGGGCTTGAAAAATTTGGCTAGATCGTGCATTAACCCGGCTTGCCCAGCTTGGACGGTATCGAGATCGTGATGACGAGCTAAATCAATACACATGGTCTCCACACCAAGAATATGGCGCAGACGGTGTTCGTTGACGTTTTCTTTTAACCAGTCGATAACTTGCTGTCGCATCTTTTTTTTGCCCTTGTGGAACCCCAAAACGATTGTAACAATTACTATACAATTTTGCCTATCGCTCCCAGTTTCGATCTTTACCAATCATCCTCGCGACTAGCTTCTAAAACTTCTTCTTGCTGCCAATCATCCTGAAAAGGTTGTACCACTTTACCGATCGCATCGGCCACAAAAGACTTAATAAATTCTTCCTTGCGACTAAGTTGAAATTGTCTTTGTACCACTTCCGTCATACCACCGTCACCCCAGTCTTGATCCTGACGGAAATATTCAATAAAACTTTTGCCAGCAATGCGAGTTAAATAGGCGGCACTGACCCCTTGAATTGCCTTACCGACTATATAGGTAGTAAAATTTAACTGTAGGATTCTGGCTAATAATTCTACTGCTCCTTTCACCACTCCCAAACTAACTAGAGTTTTGCCTAAAGATACAGCCAATTCTTTACCTCGATCGCTGTTAATTTCACAGCCATAAACTTGACCAATTTCCCTGACCATTTGAGCATTAACCGCCGCCGTTGCTAACAGATCGAACACTGGTAAGGGAGTCACCGCAATCACTCCCGCACCGATCCACTGATAGCGATCGATAATTTTATCAGCTTGGCGACGACGTTGGCGATCGATAATTTTCCTAGCTTCTTCTCCTAATCTTTGGGATTGTAAGAGGATATTATCCGCCACTAAATCCTCCCCTTCGGCCCGTAAAACTGAAGCTAAACGTTTAATTAAAGCTAAAATATCCGGTTCTGGTGTGATGATTTGTCCACCGGTTAACTGTACTGGTTGGGGATTAGCGGTAACAGCAATAATATCGGCGGAAAGGATCACTCCTTTTAGCCGTTCTCGTAATTGTTTTAAAATCATTTCTCGATCTTCGTCGCTATAGAGATCGATTTTATTAAAGACTAAGAGAGAGCGTTTACCAATATCAATTAAACGCAATAAAGGGCCATATTCCGATTGGCGAATATCGTTATCGATGACAAATAAAAGTAAATCTGCTTCCGTGGCTAATTGTCGCGCTAACTGTTCCCTTTGACCTCCGGCCGCACCAATTTCGAGAATGCCGGGGGTATCGGTAATTTGAATTTCCCGATTCACACCTTTCATTTTTAAACTATAGGTTTCCCCTTTTTCCGTGGTTCCCATGGTTGCCTCCACATTGCCCACCATTTGACCGATGAGGGCGTTAATTAGGGAGGTTTTTCCCGCCGATCCCGTGCCGAAAACAATGATTTTAACTTCTTTTCTGGCTAAACTTCGCTCAATTTCTTGGGAACGCTTAATAAAAACCTGTTGAGTTACTTTATCTTGAATTTGCTCCACTTGTTGCCGGACAGCTTTTAAGGTTTCCCCGGCAGCCTCGGTTTTTTCTACCGGTAATTTTAGGGGTGGACGGGAGGAAGAATGCAACCCGCGGCGACTTTTTGGGCGCTGGGGCAGCAGATAAAAGTAGTATAAAAGAACGTATATCAGCAAGCCCAGCAGTCCGATAATCAGCAAAAGCAGAATATTAGCTAAGATAGGAGCGGTAAAGGCGATCTGGATGTAAAGACGATAGATAGAGTTGACTAACCACAACATTAATCCGAAAATAAAGCTCAGACCAATGATTAAAGTGGCAAGACGGGGTAATTTCATCAGCTTTAACGGTAGGGGATTGCTTGATCTTGATCTTAGTTCTTTGCCGGCCGATTGTCGGGAACTAGAATAGACTATTATCTATAGTCATAATTGTTTTTATTCATCAGCCAATTTCTGTAAATCTACTAAGTTGGGATTTTTAAAGGGAAACTCTCTGCCCAAATTGGGCGTTACTTGCGATTTTATCGCTCAATCCCAGCTTTTGGGGGGTAGAACCCCCCAAATCCCCCGTTGGGGTAGGGTTGATTCATGAATCAACCCTACCTTGAATCAACCCTACCCGTTGGGGTAGGGCTGTTTCATTCTCTCAAATGTCATTCCCTCAAATCCTTATCTGGCAACGTTTTTAGTCGATTTTTCGGAAATATATATCTGAAAATCTTTAAAAACGTCGTGCTTTGTAGGTTGATTCATGAATCAACCTACAATGAGAGCAAAAACCTGTACTTCCCTGCTCGTTAGCCTACCTCATAAGCGATTAAGGGTAGCAAAAAAAAGAATTAGATTCGGAAAATGAAACAGCCCTGCCCTGTCCCCATCTCCCCACCTCCCCACTTCCCCACTTCCCCACTTCCCCACTTCCTTCGGACCAGAAAAGGGGTAAGATAATAAGTTTAGTGATAAGATGACCGAATTGTAAGCGGGGACTTGACATGGCAGAAACCCTATTATTTAATGCTTTGCGACAGGCGATCGATGAGGAAATGGGCCGCGACCAGACAGTATTTGTTTTGGGTGAAGATGTGGGTCATTACGGTGGTTCCTACAAAGTTACCAAAGATCTCTACAAAAAATATGGCGATTTAAGGGTTTTAGATACTCCCATCGCTGAAAATAGTTTTACGGGCATGGCAGTGGGGGCAGCCATGACGGGATTACGTCCGATTATTGAAGGCATGAATATGGGTTTTCTTCTGCTTGCCTTTAACCAAATTGCCAACAATGCTGGGATGTTACGTTATACTTCCGGCGGTAATTTTAAAATCCCCATGGTTATCCGCGGTCCGGGGGGTGTGGGGAGACAATTAGGGGCGGAACATTCCCAACGTTTAGAGGCCTATTTTCATGCGGTACCCGGCCTAAAAATTGTCGCTTGTTCCACTCCCTACAATGCCAAAGGTTTATTAAAATCGGCGATTAGAGATAATAACCCCGTGCTTTTCTTTGAACACGTTCTTCTCTATAATCTCAAGGAAAATTTACCTGATACCGAGTATCTTTTACCCCTCGATAAGGCGGAAATCGTTCGCAAGGGAGAAGATATAACTATTCTCACCTATTCGCGGATGCGTCATCACTGTTTACAGGCATTAAAACAGTTAGAAAAAGATGGCTACGATCCAGAAATTATCGATTTAATTTCCCTGAAACCCTTTGATATGGAGACGATTGCCGCTTCGATTCGCAAGACTCACAGGGTGATTATCGTGGAAGAATGTATGAAAACTGCGGGAATTGCTTCCGAGTTAATTGCTTTAATTAACGAGCAGTTATTCGATGAATTAGATGCCCCCGTGTTAAGATTATCTTCCCAAGATATCCCCACACCTTATAACGGTAATCTAGAAAGATTGACGATTATTCAACCTAATCAAATTGTCGAAGCTGTCCAAAAAATGGTCGGTGATCGCATTTAAAAAATTCTCCTTTTGATACTGAAGTTATGCAGAGACAAAATTGGTTATTGTTACTGATCATCGGCCTGGTTGTTGCCTCGATCATCATCCTGATTAAGTTACCCCTACAATTAGGTTTGGACCTGCGCGGTGGTAGTCAATTAACCATTCAGGTTAAACCCACTGAAACCGTCAAAACCATTCAACCTAATGATTTAAAAGCCGTACAAAATGTGATTGAAAATCGCGTTAATGCCCTCGGTGTTTCTGAATCATTAGTGCAGACTGTGGACAGTAAAAATCAGGTAATCGTGCAACTACCGGGAGTCACAAATCCCAAAGAAGCTGAGAGAAACCTAAATGTTCAGGCCCAATTAGAATTTCGTCAGCAAAAACAAGGTACAGAAGGAGAATTCCGGGCTGAATACTCGATTTTTCAACAAAAAAAAGTGGAATTAGCCGCCCTCAAAGCCGAGAATAAACCCGAAAATGCCGCTAAAATTGCCGAACTAGAACAATCTCTGCAAAAATCTAAAGAGGCAATTTTAAAGCTATTTGAATCGGTGGACTTAACCGGAAAAAATCTGCAAAATGCCCAAATTAGTTCCACCCAAGGCACTAACTGGGAAGTGGCCATTACTTTCGACTCGGAAGGGGGCAATAAATTCGCCGAACTGACTAAAGCAATCGCGGGTACTGGTCGCAGTATTGGGATTTTCCTCGATAATGAATTAATTAGCGCCCCTGTGGTTGATGTGCAGTTTGCCCAAACGGGAATTACAGGAGGCCGGGCCGTGATTACTGGTAATTTTACCGCCGAAACTGCCAACGATCTAGCGATTCAATTGCGCGGTGGTTCTCTACCTTTCCCCGTTAAAGTGGAAGAAATTCGCACTGTCGGGGCAACTTTAGGCCAGGATAGCATCCGTCGCAGTATCTACGCTGGTTTAGTGGGTTTACTGTTAGTTTTAATCTTCATGGCGGTTTATTACCGTTTACCCGGGATTATTGCCGATATTTCCCTGATTATCTATACTATTCTCTCTCTGGGGGCTTTTGCCTTAGTGGGAGTCACCATGACGTTACCCGGTATTGCTGGATTTATCCTCAGTATCGGCATGGCAGTTGATGCAAATGTACTGATTTTTGAGCGTACCCGGGAGGAATTAAGGGCCGGAAAATCCCTATTTCGGGCAGTAGAGTCGGGATTTTATCGGGCTTTTTCCAGTATTCTTGATAGTAATGTCACTACTTTAATCGCCTGTGCTGCCTTATTTTGGTTGGGTTCAGGATTAGTCAAGGGTTTTGCTTTAACTTTAGCCATTGGGGTAGCTGTGAGTATGTTTACCGCTTTAACCTGTAGTCGCACTCTCCTGTTAATCACCGTGTTAAACGTTCCCAGCGTCCGTCAAAAACCGCAACTTTTCTGCCCTAATTTACCGGTAAACCAATAATCAGTTATCAGTTATCAGTTATCAGTTATCAGTTATCAGATTTGAGTTTTAAGTTAACAGTGTTAATCGGTTATCAGTTACCAGTTATTCCCCCACTGATTACTGCTTACTGATAACTGAAAAATATCCCTACTCCTGTCTCCTTTTTTCCTTTTTACTTAATCGATATGGCATTTAACGTTACAAAACAGCGTAATTTTTGGTGGACAGTCTCGGCCTTGCTGACGATTGGTAGTATTTTGGCCATGGTGATTTCTTGGTTCACTATTCAAGCACCTTTGCGACCGAGTTTAGATTTTGTTGGTGGTACGAGAATTCAGATAGAATTAGCCTGTGCCAAAAAGAATACCTGTGAGAAACTCTTAACTACTGCCGAAGTGCAAGGGATTTTAGACGAGGAGGGATTGGGTAACAGTAGTGTGCAGGTGTTGGATAAATATACTTTATCGGTGCGGACGAAAACCCTGGCAGAAGAACAGAGAACAAAATTACTCGACACCTTAAATGAGAAAATTGGCACCTTTGACCCCGAAACCAGTCAAATCGATACGGTCGGTCCCACCATCGGTCAAGAATTATTTAGGTCGGGATTTTTAGCTTTATTAGTGTCATTTTTTGGCATTGCTGTCTATCTAAGCTTCCGTTTTCAACGGGATTACGCTTTTTTTGCCATTGTCGCCCTGCTGCACGACGTTTTGATCACTTTAGGGGTCTTTGCGGTTTTAGGCTTAATTGCGGGGGTAGAAGTGGATAGTTTATTTTTGGTTTCCCTCTTGACAATTGTGGGCTTTTCTGTTAATGACACAGTGGTAATTTATGATCGCGTGCGGGAAAATTTTGCTAATACCCCCGAATTATCCGTGGATGAAATTGTCGATAATGCGGTGAGTCAAACCCTAACTCGTTCAATTAATACCACCCTGACTACTTTATTGCCTCTGGTGGCGATTTTTCTCTTTGGTGGCACGACTTTAAAATATTTTGCCCTAGCTTTAATTATTGGTTTCGTAGCCGGGGCCTATTCGAGTATTTTTATCGCTAGTACCCTACTAGCTTGGTGGCGCGGTCGTTCCCATCGACCCACACTCAATTACAGTTAGGATGCCATTGGTGAAGAATCAGTGGTTCTTGGATGGGTCGTAATAGTAATTTCAACCTGTTGATTGAGACGACCCAAAATTGAGATCAAACGGTCAATAGTAAAGCGTCCCAAATTAGCACGGCGAATCTGGACAAATTCACTGTGATTAATTCCAGTTCGCACTTGAGCATCGCGGGTTGATAAGTCTTCCTTCTCCAGAACCTTGATAATTTCAGCAGCAAGCAGTGCTTTCGCTTGTCGCACGTCCGCATCTACATCGCCAAAATCGCGGTACACATTCCCGCTACCTTGTACCAGTTCAAATTGTTCTTCACTCATGAGAGTTCCTCCTTCAATCGCTTGAGCCGTGCTTTGATAACTTCGACTTCTTGCTGTGGTGTTTTGATCCCTTTTGGGGATTTTTTCTGGAAGGCATGAATCACCCAGATAGCCTCACCTAACTGGACAGCATAGATAGTTCGATAGGCATCCCCCTTGAAAGGTAGAGCAATCTCGAACACACCAGAACCCATCCCCTTAAAAGGCTTGGTTAGGGATGATTTTGCCCCTTCTGCTGCAATAGTTAAAGCGTCAAGTACAATTTCTTGGGCTTCCTTGGGAAACTTTTGAAAATCTTTCCGTGCCGCTTTAATCCAAGATATAGGACGGGTATTACGCATTCGCTTATGGTGATATAACTGATACCACCGGTCAAGCCCCATTATACCTAAAGACCATCAATTTGATGCTTATCGAGGGTCATAACTCCCTTTATAGGTTGTAAAAATTTGATAACCGGGTAAAACTAAGCTGATACCCGCAAAACTATGTATTGTTCCTGGATAACTTTCTTCTGCATCACTACCCCCCAATCGCCAACAAAAAGAACCCAACCAAATATAAAAGCCCGGAATCAGTGCGTCCATCGAATAGGCAATATCCTTTAACTGAGGGTTAACTCCGTTTGATGATGCCTTTTTTTGGGAAACTTTTATTTTCATCTATTTTCATTATTTTAAACTTATACTCATTTAAGAACTATACCATATTTTTGTTAGCATTGACGATGACAATTATCACAATTCCACACTTAAACCCTTTGCTGCAATCGCTAATATGGTAGGTTGGGCTTCGGCCGTGAGCTTTTGCCGAACGGTTGAGGAAGGAAACCCAACGCTAATCAAAGATATTTGAAAGCCTTATTATCTTCAACCGTCCCATCGAACTAAGATAGTGCAAGCTTAAAGATGGCTTTTAGTTGTCAGCTAAATTTTTGCGCCAATTTCGTCAAATTGCTTCAAGAGATTTGATTGCGAACGCCACTGAAAGCAGCGTATGCGATCGCTATAGCATCTACAGCATCATTAATAGGCATTTTTGTCAATCCGAATAAATACTTAATTTGTTCGGCCACCTCAGCTTTAGTGGCCCTACCATGGCCCAGATGACATTTCCAACTAGCTTGATGGAGGAAAATCGGTTCAATTCCCCCATCGCGACAGCTAACTAGATTGATAATTCCCAATGCTTGCAGGACTCCACCGGCTGCCTTGATTTGCCGGTTAAAAAAGGGCATTTCCACGGCAATTTCCCCCGGTTTATATTCTGCGATTAACTCCTTTAAATCCCGTTCAATTTCGATCAAACGCTGGGCAGTAGAAAGATTTTTAGAAGTTTCGATCGTGCCGTAATCGACTAAAACCGGCATTAACTCACTATTATCCCGGAGAATAGCCCAACCGACAATCGCTAATCCGGGGTCGATACCCAACCAAGTAGTCATAGATTAAGCCAAAAAATCTTGGACGATTTGGAGGATTCTTTGGGATGCTTGTCCATCTCCAAAAGGATTAATTGCATTAGCCATACGATCATAGGCGATTTTATCCCTTAATAATTCTCCCGCTGCGGCTAAAATTTGCTCTGGATTAGTACCAATTAATTTCGCTGTTCCCGCTTGTACTGCTTCCGGTCTTTCTGTGGTTTCTCGCAATACTAAAACTGGTTTTCCTAAACTGGGGGCTTCTTCTTGAATGCCCCCGGAATCAGTTAATAATAAATAACAGCGTTGAATCGCCCCCACTAACTCGGCATAATCGAGAGGTTCGGTTAAAAATACCCTGGGATGATTGCCCAAAGCGGACTGTATTGGTTCTCGGACGGTGGGATTGCGATGCAGGGGTAATAATAGGGCTGTATCGGCATATTTTTCTAACAACAAAGTGAATCCTTTGATAATATACTGTAAGGGTTCGCCCCAATTTTCCCGGCGGTGAACCGTGGCTAATAAAACCCGATAATCTGACCAATTTAAGCCAGCAATTTGACATTCTGGTGCGGTTTTGGCTACGGTTAATAAAGCATCAATAACCGTGTTGCCGGTGTGGTGAATATTTCCTGTCACCCCAGATTTTTGTAAATTTTCCACGGCTAAAGTAGTGGGAGCAAAATGTAGGTTAGTCAGTTGAGAAATTAGGCGACGATTAGCTTCTTCGGGATAGGGATTATAGATATCATTAGTTCTTAATCCTGCTTCCACATGGGCGATAGGAATTTGTTGATAAAAAGCCGCTAAAGCAGCAGCAAAAGCAGTAGTAGTATCACCTTGCACAATAATTAAATCTGGTTTTATGCGCTCAAAAACTGTTTCTAAACCCCGTAAACTGCGGCAAGTAATATCAGTTAAAGTTTGACGAGTTTGCATAATATCAAGATTTTCGTCTGCTTTTAAAGCAAATAATTCCATCACCTGCGCTACCATTTCTTTATGCTGTCCCGTCAGAATAACATGGGTTTTAAACTGTTCCGATTCTTGAAAAGCACGAATAACGGGAGCTAATTTAATCGCTTCGGGACGAGTTCCAAGAGTAATACAAATTGATTTCGACATATTATTATCAGTTATCATTTATTAGTTATCAGTTCACCGATTACTGTTTACTGATTACCCAAAATCGCTTGAATTGTGCTGTTTTGTCATTTTTCACTCGTGGGGGGTTGTTGAACGATAAATTGGGGATAGAGTTGCATTTGCTTCGGATTTAAAGGAGGTCGAGAGATGGTCAAAACTTTTTGTTTAGCTAACTCTTGAGTCATGGTATCTAAAGTTTGAGCGATACGCAAATTATATTCTAATTGTTCCCCGGAAGAAAGCAGATTACTTAAGCCATCAATTAAACGTCTTAAATTCTCGCGAAATTGGGGATCACCGATTAACTCATCGATATCCGAGGTGATTTTTTGAGTATTTTCAAAAGTCACCCTAGCGGATTCGAGAGTTTTTTGCAATAGGACAATTGTAGCAGGATCGTTAATAGTTTTAGTAATTTCTCGTAAATTATTCGATGTTTCCACCGCATTATTCAAAATAGTCTCGATATTTTGCATGACTTGTTTAGTATCAATTTCATCTAAACTGGCATTCAACCTCAAGGCGGTATTATTGAGATTATTAGCGAGACTACCAATACCTAAACTAGCTTGATTAATATGATCGAGAGTATTAACGATTTGTCCGCGATTTTCGCTGAGAACACCATTGAGATTAGCGACTAATTGGGAAGATTGTTGAAAAGTTCTGCTAATTTGACTGCGATTTTCCTGAACGGTACTATCTAAAGTATTGACAAAACGGGAGGCATTATTAGCCGTATTACTGACTGAGCGACTGGTGGCAGCTAATTCCAAAGATAGACGAGAGAGTTCTCTTTGGGCATTACGGATAGTCTGGGAGGTATCATCGGATAAACGGGCGATTTTTTTGGCCGCTATAGCGGTATTTTTGGTGACATCATTGAGATTACCCACAAATTCAGGACTGGTAAAAGTATCCACTAAACGACCAACACTAGACATTAATTGTGTTCCTGTTGTCCCCTGTAAACGAGTATTATTACAGAGAATTAACTGTTGATCACAGTCGGGACTCAGAGGGTCGAGATTTTTGGCCTCAGCACTTAAAGAAACTAAGGGAGTGATATCGATGGCTGCCTCCCCAATTAATCCGGAAAGATTGGTAGTAACAGTTACCTTCCTAGGCATAACTAAATTAGCAGAAGCGATTTCGGCAATAACTTCCACTTGATTGCTTCCCGGGATAAAACTCGTAATTCTTCCCACTCTCACCCCGCGAAAACGCACCGGCGCCCCGACTTGTAACCCTTCCACATCGGCAAACTCGAAGATTAATTGATAAGTTCTTTGACCAAATCCCCCCCCGCGAACCCAGATAGCGAGCGCCCCAAAGACTAATAATCCGCCTAGGGCAAACAAACCTAGTCTTCCTTCCCGTAAAGCTCGCGAACTCTGCATGATTTTTCTCTCATTCTCGATAGTTCTTAATTTAGCTTAATCTAGCTTAAACGATTGTCCTAATCGGGCCTTCAATGCTGGCACTAAAAAATTGCCGAATCATGGGATGATCGGTACGATCGATATCTGCCACTAATCCCTGCCATTGCACTTTTCCCTGATAGAGAAATACTACTCGATCGGCGGTGCGTCGGATGGTACTTTGTTGGTGAGAAACCATCACATAACTATTCGCAGACCCCGATTTTTCATGGAGAGTCCGCACTAGATCCTCGATAATTGTGGAAGCTATCGGGTCTAATCCGGCGGTAGGTTCATCATACAGCAGTAATTCAGGATTATCGGCCGGATTATCGGGATTAGTGATAATAGCGCGGGCAAAAGCCACCCGTTTACGCATTCCCCCCGATAGTTCCGAGGGATAAAGGTCACTAATTCCCTGTAAACCGACCATTTCCAGGCTTTCTTCCACTAATTCCCTAATTCTGGCTTTTTTTAAATTAGTTTGTTCATAAAGATAAAAACCGACATTTTCCCCGACGGTGAGAGAATCAAACAGGGCCGTTTGTTGAAAAACTAAGGAAGTTCGCATCGCTTCTCGACCATCTTCTAGCAATCCCTGACGCAATTGACCTTTAATACGAATTTCTCCCGCATTTATCCCCGTTAATCCCGCAATTACTCGTAAAACCGTCGATTTTCCCGTTCCTGACGGCCCGATAATTACCAGGGCCTCCCCTCGATAAATGGTTAAATCTAATCCGTCGAGAATAACATTATCCCCGAATCTTTTCGATACTCCTCTCAATTCAATTAACGGTTCTTTCATCGTCGCTTAATTATCTTATAACCTCTGGAATTTTAGGGAGATGGGGAAGTGGGAAGTATTTTCAGTGAACAGTAAACAGTAATCAGTGAACTGAACTCTGATAACTGATAACTGATAACTGATAACTGATAACTGATAACTGACTCGATTCTGGCTGCTATAGTAGAAAAGCACCCATTGCTGACGCTATCTGAGGTAGATTGCCGTGACTATTGCTTTAGACCAACTGCTCACCCCCGACATTTTTCGACCAGCGCGTTATTTGGGCAACGAGTTAGGTGCTAAACATAAAGAATGGGCAAGTGCTGTGGTTCGTTGGGTGTTAACCTATCCAGAAGTGTACGAAGTGGGGGCATCTAACCTCGGCCATATTATCCTCTACAATATCCTCAATGCTCAACCCCGCCAACTCTGCGATCGCACTTATCTACCCGCACCGGATTTAGCCCAAAAACTCAAACAGACAAAAACCCCCCTATTTGCCCTAGAATCCCGTCGTTGCCTCACCGATTTTGATATTCTGGGTTTTAGTCTCAGTTACGAGCTAGGAGCCACCAATATTTTAGAAATGCTCGACCTAGCGGCAATTCCCTTGACTTGGAGAGAAAGAGATGCGGGTAACTATCCGCTAATTTTTGCCGGGGGACAAACTGCCACCTCTAACCCCGAACCCTACGCCGACTTTTTTGATTTTATCGCCCTCGGTGATGGCGAAGAATTATTGCCAGAAATCGGTTTAATTTTAGAAGAAGGTAAACTAGCTAATCTAAGCAAAGAAGAACTATTACTAGATTTAGCCCAAATTCCGGGGGTATATGTCCCGCGTTTCTACGATGTCACCCCAATCGGTGCAGTTATCCCCAATCGTGACGATGTACCGAAAAGAATTTTACGCCGGGTAGCCACTCCTATCCCAGCCTATTCTATCGGTTTAGTTCCCTTCGTGGAAACGGTTCACGATCGCCTAGTGGTGGAAATTCGTCGCGGTTGCACTAGGGGATGTCGTTTTTGTCAACCGGGGATGTTAACCCGTCCTGCGCGGGATGTGCAACCGGAAGCAGTAATCGAATCGATTGAAAAAGGAATGCGAGCGACGGGATATAACGAATTTTCTCTATTATCTCTCAGTTGCTCCGATTATCTAGCTTTACCTGCCGTGGGTATGGAGATTAAAAACCGTCTCCAGAATGAGAATATATCTCTATCCTTACCCAGTCAAAGAGTCGATCGCTTTGACGAAAATATTGCTAACATAATTGGGGGCAATCGTCAATCGGGTTTAACCTTTGCACCGGAAGCGGGAACCCAACGAATGCGCGATGTAATTAACAAAGGGTTAACCAACGAAGAATTACTCAGAGGCATAAAAACTGCCGTCGAACAGGGTTGGGATAAGGTCAAACTCTATTTTATGATCGGTTTGCCAGGGGAAACCGATGTGGATGTCATCGGTATCGTGGAAACGGTGCGCTGGTTGCGTCGGGAATGTCGTTTACCGAAGCGGAAACCCCTCGATTTTACCCTAACTATCTCGAATTTTACCCCTAAACCCCATACCCCCTTCCAGTGGCATTCCGTCTCCACGGCCGAATTTATCCGCAAACAGGAGTTATTAAGACAGGAATTCCAAGGCATGAGAGGGGTAAAAGTCAATTATACCGATGTCCGCATCTCGGCTATGGAAGATTTTATCGGTCGCGGTGACAGAAGTTTAGGGAAAGTGGTGCTGCGCGCTTGGCAATTGGGAGCCGGGATGGATGCTTGGTGGGATAATACAGAAAAAGCCTATCAAGCATGGTCACAGGCGATCGAAGAATCCGGTTTAACCTGGAAATATCGTCAGATAGAACAGGGAGAATGGAATATTTTTGCCGATACAGACAAAGATATTTTAGAGCGTCCTTTGCCCTGGGATCATCTGGATACCGGTATCGATAAAAAATGGCTAGAGGAGGACTTAAAACGCGCTCTAGACGCGGCAACGGTTCCCGATTGTTCTTTTGAGGGTTGTTCCCATTGTGGCGTTTGTAGCGTCGATTTTGGCCATAATATCGTCATTGAAGCGCCCCCGATTCCCGCTTTTGCCGGACATTTTCAACCCAATCAAGAACGCACCCAAAGAATTCGGGTTTGGTTTGGCAAAATTGGCGAAATAGCCCTAGTTAGCCACTTGGATCTGGTGCGTTTATTTGATCGCGTCGTCCGTCGGGCTGCTATTCCCATTTCCTTTACTGGTGGATTTCACCCTGGTCCGCGCATTTCGATCGCAAATGCCTTATCCTTGGGAGCAACCAGTAGCGGTGAGATTGTCGATTTTGAATTGACAAAAGTGATGGATTTAGAGAGGTTTAAACAGCAATTAAGCGCACAATTGCCCGCAGATTTACCAGTTTATCAGGTGGAAGAAATTCCCTTAAATGCTCCTGCTGCCACCCGTTTGTTAGAAAAAGCTGCGTATTTGCTCACTTTTAACAGTGAGGGAATTGACTGCCAACAATGGCAAAATTGGATCGAGGCGATTAAGCAAGCAACGGTGATGGAACGGGAAAAAACCACCAAATCCGGCAAAAAAGTCACGATTAATCTGCGAGAACAATTATATGAATTAGAGTTAAAAACTGTTGACAATCAAGCCGTTTTGTGCTATGTGGGCAGTTGTCGCAATGATGGCACTTTACTGCAGCCCGATCATATCGTCGAGATGTTAGAACGGGTCTCTGGGCAGGAAATTTCGCTGCTTAATTGCCATCGTCAGCGCTTGATTTTAGGGACTTAACCATTGTCAACTGTTCCCTTTATACTAACCCCAGAGAGTCAACTAATCTTGATCGACTAATTCTAAGCAATCATCAATCAAAGCTGGCCGATAACTTTGAACAACCATGGGTAAACAAGCCCCTTTTAAACCCTTTTTAATCCTCTCAGGTGTTTGATCAAAAACCACAAATAAAGGGTGAATTGTTTCAGCACCTTCACTATAGCGGTAAGCGCTTGAGTGAGATACAGACCAAGCTTTGCCTAGCATGGTTTATAGCTTGTGACACTGTACCTAATACGACTGCACACCGCTATAAGCTAGTGAGGTACACATATTTTTCTTCCCTTTTGACTTTTGCCTCTTGCCTTTTGCCTAAAACCCATAACTTTTGTACCTCAGCAGACTGAAAAACGCTATAAACATCTGTTGTTCTCTGGGTGGCATTAACCATTCATATTCTTTATCTAAACATATTTGGGTTTCGCGCCAGCGTTTCAACAAATCAGAAAAATCTTCCCCCGGACGATGGATAAAAATCAGGATTTCTGAACCTAATATCATTTTTCAAAAGTAATGACAGACTTAGTTGATCATTTCAAAGCGCAATTGCTCTCTGAGAAGGGAATTGCGCTCTCAGATGTTAGTCACGATTATTGAAAATTGGTATAATTTAATTTTCCATTCCGGATCACACATCACTTTACCAAATTGCGGGTTAAAAGCTGATACAAAAGCCTAGTCTCGTAAAACAGCAAGCGACATAGCCCATCCTTACCCAATGCCTTAAAACTGGGTAACTCTTTCCTTTTCTCGATTCTTTGACCATTTTCGTGGTCGTAATAGATATGAATGCGGGGATTGAGCCAAGAATGCTTAAGCTTGCCAATAATGTCGGTTTTAGCGGGTTTATTCGGGCAAATAGTCACCAGTGCGTGAGCATACAAGTGAGAGCGCATTAAGTCGGAACCTTTCCAGGACTTTTTCACCTTGTCTTGTTTTGCTGAGGTATCACCAGAAATCTGATAAGTAGTCGTGCAAAATTAATTTCCTAGTGAAGATAGGCAAGAGGCACTCTTGCAAGAGGCAAGAGGTGTTTAGATATGTGTAATTAATTTTGCTTAGGTACTTAGCCTTAAACAATTTTTTTTGATGGTTTTTTACTTTCACTAAATAATTGTTCCCTTTTTCTACAATCTTATCGAGCGTTTTTTTTGACAATGCAAGGCATCGAGGGAAAAGGTGACTCCCTTGCTAAGTAGTCGTGCAAAATAAATTTCCTAGTGAAGAAAGGCAAAAGGCACTCTTGCAAGAGGCAAGGGGGGGTTAGATATGTGTAATTAATTTTGCTTAGGTACTTACCATGACATCGGGTGCTTGCCGAGTTTTATTATCTCCCTCCACGGGATACCAGAGTAAATCACCGGCGACAAAAACATCGGCATCATTGGCAAATAACCAGTCTAAATTCGCTTTAATCGTCGTAATCCAGCGAAATTGTCTTGTATTGTCGGCCATCGGTTTCCCGTCGCTATCGGGATAGACTATCTGAGTTGGATTCGGTGATGTAACCATAGGTTCACCCCAGTTGTTTCTTTAAGACTAACAGCAAAAACCATTCCCCGATCGTTAGCCATCCCGCTTCCGTCTTGACTACCCGATCACCTATCGCTAGAGCTTGCCAAAACCCCGCTATCTTATCATAGTTCAGTTCGATCGATCAGATTTTTTAATTAGTTTTGCTGATGAATAAAAAAAAATAATAAACGGGACTTATAACTATTCGCCTCTACAATCTAAGCATCAGCCCTAACCGGTGCTAGATTTTCTGACATCCAAGCCTGATTAATGGTTTTGGTGTCTCTAGGCGTAGTTTTCTCCAGCATTCGCCTATTTATCAACTCTATCTAACTCGAACTAGGTTTCGGGCGGATATTCCCTATCGACTCTGTACTATCCTTCTGTCGACCGTCTCCTATCTCGGAGTCTCCTCACCTAACAGAAGATTTTTGATTTTTGCAGAAGCTCTAGTGTAGCTCAAGCAGTAAGACTGAATGTCAATGCTCAGTCAAATATAGAGCCTTTCTCACAAATATGAAGTATAATGTTATCGATAGCTAAATTGCACAAAAAATGAAATCCTATCCAGTAGAGTTCCGTCAAAAAATTCTAGACTGTTATTATAACGAGCCGATCTCCCAGCGTCAATTAGCGAAAAGATTCTGCGTAACCTTAAGTTTCGTCCAAAAGCTTTTGAAACAATCTCGGGAAACGGGAGATATTCGACCGAAAACTTATCGATGTGGACGTCATTTAAAACTCACGCCAGAACAAATGATCGCCCTCGGCGAGTTAATTGAAGAAAATAATGACGCAACTCTAGCCGAACTATCGGAACTATTCTGGCAAAGAACTGGTATAGTTTTAAGTGTAGCGACAGTGGCAAGAATGGCTGAACGCTTGAGAATGACCCGCCCAAAAAACTCTACACCCTCCCGAAAAAGAGCCGGAAAGAGTACAAAAACTTAGACAAGAATACAAAGGATAAAATTCGGGACGTAGACGAGAAAAACCTGATCTCGATTGAGGAAGCAGCTTCAAATCTAGCTATGACTAGAACCCAGTATCGCTCGATTAAAGGAACTAGAGCGCACGAGACTCGACCTCTTTAAAAAGGACAAAATGTCTCAACTATTACGGCGATTACGACCAAAGAAATTCAGGGTAAGCGTAGGGTAAAGTGTAGCAATTTATACAGACAAACTGGACGAATTAACAGATAAAAGTAACAAGCATCAACCATTGGTTCAAATTATTGACAACGTTTCTCACGGATGAGAAACCCTGTATTTACAAAACTTAGCAGACTAGAAAGCAAATACAGGGCAAGCTTTAGTGTTTTCTCAATGCCAAGACGCGGATTTGAACCGCGGACACGAGGATTTTCAGTCCTCTGCTCTACCAACTGAGCTATCTCGGCGTTTTTAAGTCCTTTATTAATATAGCACGCTCTCAAAATAATTGCAAGGTTTTTTTCTAAAAACTTTTCTGCTCGACTAGGGCCTGTCATCAATTAAGCCAAATGACGCAAACCCTAGGGTTTGCCGAAAAAGTTTGTTGGTGGGGTTAGGAGTCGGTCGTCGGTCGTCAGGATTGAGGAGGAGAAGTCAAAATAGGTTGAAGGGTGATCTCATATCTATTTTCTGGCTGACCTTGTACCCCTGTCAGTAAATCGGGTTACTATAGCTAATTAGTTGCTGTTAGCAATTATAGCTCTCAAAAGGGGGTGGGAATGATGAGATCAAGTTTAGTTTTGGTCTGAGGATGACGAAAAGATAATTGTTTAGCGTGTAGGTGTAAACGGTCGGACTGCTTACCATTGTACAAGCGATCGCCTAAAATTCCTATCCCTAATCCCGCTTGACTATGAACGCGAATTTGATGGGTTCTTCCCGTGTAGGGAATAAATTCTAGCCGAGAATAATTGCCTTCTTTACCGACAACTTTAAAATAGGTTTGACTAGCTTTTCCCCTTTGCCAATCCACAGTTTGATAGGGTCGATTTTGCGGATTTCCCCAGAGAGGTAGGTCAATTATACCCGATTCTTGCTCAATAATTTCTGATAATATAGCTTCGTAGATTTTCTCCACTTCTCGCCGTTGAAATTGTTGGGATAAACAACGATAAATATCTAAACTTTTAGCTAGTAATAATATACCGGAAGTTTCTCGATCTAAACGATGAACGGGAATGAGATTTTTTCCCTGACGACGAAAACGATTGACCACGGCATCTTGACTGTCTTGATAACGTCCTGCTACCGATAATAATCCCGCAGGTTTATTAATAGCAATTATTCCCTCGTCTTCATAGATAATTTCTAGGGATGAACGTAAACCAGAGAGTAAAAAACCCATGAGAGGTTGACATCTTTCTTGACAAGCGCCATAAAATTCTCCCTGTTTTCTATCTCGATTCGATTCTCCCCACCAAAATTCGGCCATGGCGACAGGTTTTAATCCTTTCATGGCGGCATAATTTAATAATTTCGGGGCGCAACATTCCCCTGTTCCCGTCGGTAACAAATTACTGCCCATCAATTTAGCTAAGGAGAGAGATTGTCCAGAAAAGTTATGTAAACAGTAGGATTGATACAGCAATTCCTGTAACTGTTTGGAGAGGTTCCTACGCTGTTGCTTAAGTTCAATAATTCTCTGATTGGCGAAGTTTATTTTCTCAATTAAGGGGTCTAAAACTTGTTTTTGTTCCTGTTTTAATTGCTTTCTTGCTCTTTTTTCCTGACGACTGATATTATTTAAATTCTCTAATTCTTCTGGCTTTAAATTCCCTAAATTTCTTAACCTATCTCGTTCCTGTTTATGGTTTTGATGTTGTTGCTGTAAAGCTTGTATTTTGCGCTCAAAATTTGCTTGATTGAGTCGATATAAATTATGTTCTGGAATTGATTGTAGGGTGATAATTTCCTGTTTAATTGTTTCTAAAATTTGCAAAACTCGCTTTTCTTCCAGCACAATTTTTTCTCTCCCCACTAGGGACGGAACCCAGCCGGTGGCTTCTCCCTGTCCAGAAAAAGCTTTTAAAATTTCTATTTCGCCAGCAGCATTTTCTCCTAACAAAATTCCATACATTTTACCTTCAGGATTGGTGATAGTTGTCATCAAATCTCGGGCAATTTTTTCAGCCAAAAGAGTACGGGGCAAGCGCAATAACTCCCCCGTTTCAGGACAAATTCCTTGATAATAATATAGCATTTCCTAAGCTAGTGAGGTACACCTATTTTTCTTCCCTTTTGCCTTCTGCCTCTTGCCTTTTGCCTAAAACCCATAACTTTTGTACCTCAGCAGACTGAAAAACGCTATAAGTAACTTCCTTCACTCTTTAAGAACAGGAAAAGGGCTAGAAATCCCCCTAAGAAAAACAATTGGCAAAGAAATCGATAGTTTCCTGTAGGGCGACAATAAAGCGCTCGATTTCTTCACGGGTATTATAAAAATATAGACTTGCCCGCGCGCTGCCAGAAGCATCAAAAAGGCGGTGTAGAGGTTGGGTACAGTGATGACCAGAACGAATAGCGATTCCTTCGTGGTCTAATAAAGTAGCTAAATCACTAGCATGAATCCCTTCCACATTAAAGGCGGCTAAACTAGCCCGACCCTGGCCCGTTAAACTAGGTGGCGGTCCGTAAATTCTTAAACCCTCAATTTCTCCTAATTTTTTGAACAAATGGGCGGTTAATTCTTCCTCGTAGGCATGAATATTATCCATACCTAAACCCATTAAATATTCTACTGCAGCACCGAGAGCAATCGCTTCGCCAATAGCGGGGGTTCCAGCTTCAAATTTGTGGGGCAGTTCGGCACAGGTAAAATGGTCTAAATAGACTTCTGCAATCATTTCGCCACCACCAAAAAAGGGCGGCATTGCCTCTAAAATCGCCTCTTTGCCGTACAAAAATCCAATACCGGTGGGGGCGCACATTTTATGACCACTAGCCACCAACCAATCACAATCTATGGACTGCACATCAATGGCTAAATGGGGGACACTTTGACAGGCATCAATTAATACTTTCGCCCCGACTTGATGGGCAAGGCTGACTATTTCGGCAACGGGATTAATACAGCCTAATGTATTAGAAACATGAAGGACAGCAACTAATTTAGTTTTGTCAGATAACAAGGATTTATATTGTTCTAAATCAAAGCTTTCTTCGCTGGTTAATGGCACATATTTAATCACCGCCCCCGTCTTTTGGCAGACAATTTGCCAGGGGATTAAATTACTGTGGTGTTCCATCACCGAGAGAATAATTTCATCCCCTGCTTTCAGGGTATTTAATGCCCAACTGTAGGCGACTAAATTAATCGCTTCCGTGGCGTTGCGAGTATAGACAATTTCCTGACGAGAAGCGGCATTAATAAACCTAGCCACCTTATCTCTGGCCCCTTCGTAGGCTTCCGTTGCCCGGACACTTAAAGTATGCGCCCCGCGATGCACATTGGCGTTATCTTTTTCGTAATAGTTTCGCAGGGTTTCTAATACTTGAATGGGTTTTTGGGAAGTGGCGGCACTATCGAGATAGATAAGGGGTTTATCGTGTACGGTTTGATGGAGGATAGGGAAATCGGCGCGGACTTTTTGGGCGAGGGTTTTTTCTTGGATAATTGTCATTTTAGTCAGGAGTCAGAGGGGTACTATGGGCAGGTTGACACCCACCCCGGTAGAGTTATTCCACACTGCGACAGGCGACGCATTGCCCCAATCTTTGGCGGAGGGATTCTAGAGGAATTTTAGCTAAAATCTCGGCCGAGAAAGCATCAATTAACAAACTGCGGGCGGTGTCGGCGCTTAAGCCCCGGCTTTGCAGATAGAATAAATCATCGGCTTCCAGTTGGCTAACGGTTGCCCCGTGGGAACATTTGACGTTATCGGCGGTAATTTGTAATTCCGGTTTGGTGTTGACTCGTGCCTTGTTAGAAATTAACAAATTCCGATTTAACTGGGAGGCGTTGGTTAATTGGGCGGGTTTGGGAACAAACACTTTACCATTAAAGATGGCGTGAGCGCTACCATCAACGATACATTTATGCAGTTGGTTGGCGATGCCGTGGGGATGGTTGAGATAGATGGCGCTGTGGGTATCGGCGGTTTGTTGTCCGGTAATCATGGCTAATCCGTGCAGATTTGTCTCGGTTTGTTCGCCTTTTTGCAGAACATCGAGGTTATGACGGCAGAGTTTAGCTCCTAGATTTATCTCGTTGAGAGTGTAACGGCTATCGTGCGCTTGTTCAATTATCGTGCGTCCGATGTGAAAACCATCTCCCGATTCCCGTTGTACTCTGGTATGGATGACCTCGGCGTTGGCTTCGAGGTAAATTTCCGTGACAGCATTGGTGAAATAAGAGTAATTTACAGGTAAATCGGAGCAATGTTCGGCTAAAGCCCCGTAATTCTCGATAATATTGACACTAGCTCCCGTTTCCGCCACGATTAGGCTATGGGGCTGATAAAAGCGGGGAATTTCCTCCACAACGGTGATAAATAGGAGATGTATCGGGGTTGTGACGACGGTGTTAGCGGTGACGTGAATTACTGCCCCATCGCTTAGTCCAGCTTGGTTGAGTGCGGTAAAAAATTCGGGGGTTTTTTCTTTCCCTAGATAGTTGACAAGAACATCTTTTTGTGCATTGGCGAGATTGCTGACGCTGACACCGGGGGGTAAAGCGGAGATATCGGACAATTCAGGCTGATAAATGCCGTTAACGAAGACTAAACGGCTGTTTTTGGCTTCAGGCAGCAAAAAAACAGCTAGGGCATTTTTATCGATTGTAACGGGTTGGGGAGCGCAAAAATTGATCGCCCAGAGTTGACTTAAATCGGTGAATTGCCATTCTTCATCTTTTCTGCCAGGGATGGCTAATTCTTGAGCTTTACTGGCTCCCGATTCTCTTAATTCGAGAATTTTACCGTTATCGATAGTGGGAACCGTTTCTCGCGACAATTTTAACAATAATTCTCCTGATTGTTCAGGTTTCGTGATTATGGCTGTCATTGGTAAGAGGGGGTTGCAGGGTTGGGGTGTGGGGTGTAGGGTGTGGGGTGCGGGGTGTGGGGTGTGGGGTGTGGGGTGTGGGGAGAATAAATAAAAGCCATCTCCTGATAACTGATAACTGATAACTGATAACTGGTAACTGATAACTGATAACTGATGATTATTTAACGGCTAATAATTGTTCGTCGAGGAAATCGTAGCCAGTTCTTTCTAATTCGAGAGCTAATTCTTTACCGCCACTGGTGACAATGCGCCCATCGTACATAACATGAATAACATCGGGTTCAATGTAGTTGAGCAGACGCTGATAGTGGGTGATAAGTAAAAAAGCGTTATCGGGGGTAGCTAAGTGATTGACTCCCTGGGCAACAATTCGCAAAGCATCGATGTCTAAACCGGAGTCAATTTCATCGAGAATTCCTAAAGTAGGTTCTAATAAGGCCATTTGTAGGATTTCATTACGTTTTTTCTCACCACCGGAGAAACCTTCGTTTAAACTTCTGCCAAGAAAGCTAGGATTCATCTGGACAACTTCTAGTTTTTTCTCGACTAATTCCTCAAAGTCAAAACTATCTAATTCTTCCGAACCTAAATATTTTTGTCGGGCATTATAGGCAACGCGAAGAAAATCGAGGTTACTAACGCCGGGGATTTCTAAGGGATATTGGAAAGCGAGAAAGATACCCATAAGCGCTCGTTCATCGGGTTCTTTGTCTAAAAGATTTTCACCTTTATAAATTATTTCTCCCCCAGTTACTTCATAATCGGGATGTCCAGCGATTACTTTGGAAAAGGTGCTTTTTCCTGAGCCATTGCGCCCCATAATTGCGTGGGTTTCACCCGCTTTAATTTCGAGGTTAACTCCTTTGAGAATCTGGTTTCCATCAATACTAGCGGTCAGATTTTTTACCGATAAAATTACTTCACTCATGTTTTTTGTTGGCAACTGCAAATATTTCTAGAAACTAATTATATTTCAGCGAACACTGATAACTGATAACTGATAACTGATAACTGATAACTGTTACCCGACGGTTCCTTCGAGCTTGAGACTGAGGAGTTTATCAGCTTCGGCGGCGAATTCCATCGGTAATTTACTGAGGACATCCTTACAGAAACCACTGACTAACATAGAGACAGCATCTTCCTCGGAAATGCCCCGTTGTGCGAAGTAGAATAATTGGTCTTCACCGATTTTAGAGGTAGAAGCTTCGTGTTCTACTTTAGCACTGTTGTTATCCACCTGAATATAGGGAAAAGTGTTAGCTTCGGCATTATCTCCAATCAGCATAGAATCACACTGGGAGTAATTTCTTGCTCCCTTGGCTTTCGGTCCCATTTTCACTAACCCGCGATAGCTATTTTGGGAGTTACCCGCCGAAATTCCCTTAGAAATAATTGTACTCTTGGTGTTGCGGCCGATGTGAATCATTTTCGTACCTGTATCGGCCTGTTGTTTATTATTAGTTAGGGCAATTGAGTAGAATTCCCCAACGGAATTATCGCCGACTAAGACACAACTGGGATACTTCCAAGTAATCGCCGAACCAGTTTCCACCTGCGTCCAAGAAATCTTAGAATTAACTCCTTTACACAGACCCCGTTTAGTGACGAAATTGTAAATACCTCCCTTCCCATTGGCATCGCCAGCATACCAATTTTGTACCGTCGAATATTTAATATCCGCATTATCGAGGGCGACTAATTCCACGACGGCGGCATGAAGTTGATTACTATCGTACATCGGAGCGGTGCAACCCTCTAAATAACTTACCGATGCCCCTTCTTCAGCGACAATTAAAGTTCTTTCAAATTGTCCCGTCTCACCGTTATTAATCCGAAAATAGGTGGACAATTCCATAGGACAGACGACACCTTTGGGGATAAAAACAAAGGAACCATCGCTAAAAACGGCCGAATTAAGAGCGGCAAAATAATTATCACCCACGGGGACTACAGTACCGATATATTTTTGTACTAATTCAGGATGTTCCTGTAAAGCTTCCGAAATAGAACAGAAAATAACCCCCTGTTCTGCTAGTTTTTCTTTAAAAGTTGTGGCGATAGAAACGCTGTCAAAGATAGCATCGACGGCCACGTTAGACAGGCGTTTTTGTTCCGAAAGGGGAATGCCTAATTTTTCAAAGGTTTCGATTAAAGTGGGGTCAACTTCTTCAAGACTGTTGAGTTTTTCTTTTTTCTGTTTGGGTGCAGAGTAGTAGATAATATTTTGATAATCAATGGCAGGATAGGAAACGTGCGGCCAACTGGGTTCGGTCATCTTTTGCCATTGATGGTAGGCCCGGAGACGAAAATCGAGCATGAATTCCGGTTCCTTCTTTTTTGCCGAAATTAGGCGAATAATCTCCTCATTCAAACCGCGGGGGATGGTTTCCGATTCGATATCGGTGATGAAACCGTACTTGTAGGGTTGGTTAACGAGGTTTTTAACGGTGGTTGCACTCATGGGGGTTAGTGTTCTCTCTACGCGGTAGGCAGGGGAGGCAGTTAAACAACAATAAAGTTGTTTAAATTGATTATATAATAGATTAACAACAAAGCTGTTGTCAAAGTCAGGGAAAATTTGAGAGGATGCTGATAAACCTCTGTTATTCAAGTTACTCTGTAGGGGTAATCGGCCGCTCCTTGACCCTCAGCAATTGTACGCTAAAGCCTCTGTTTTTGGTATCATGACCACGACTCAACCCGCCTCGACGAAAGACGATATTCTGCAATATTTGCTCAAAAACGGTCAATCTACCGCCCAAGACTTGGCTGAAGAGTTAAGTATTAGTCCGCAAGCGACGCGCCGCCATCTTAAGGATTTGGAGGAGGAAGGACTGATAGAATATTTTGCCGTACAAAATAAGATAGGACGGCCCCAGCACATTTATCGTCTCAGTCGTCAAGGTCGTGGCCGTTTTCCCCATAATTACGATAATTTCGCCGTTTCTTTCCTCAATACTCTCGTGGAGACGGTGGGAGAGCAACAGGTGGGGGAAATTCTCAAAAAACAGTGGCAACGCAAAGCGGCAGAATATCAATTGCGCCTCGGCAAGGGATCTTTAGGGGAAAGAATGAGAAAATTGCTGGAAATTCGCCAAGAGGAGGGTTATATGGCAGAATTAGTGGCACTGGAAGCAGAAAATAGTTATGTCCTGGCCGAGCATCACTGCGCTATTGCTGAGGTGGCCGGTTCCTATCCGAGTATCTGTGGCCATGAATTAGAAATGTTTGCCATGCTGCTGCCTGATTGTACGATCGAACGGACTCACTGGATCAACCAAGGTGAGCAACGATGTGGTTATCTAATTAAGTGCAAGGGTTGACAGAGAAAGATTAGCTATCCCTAGACTACCCCGAAAACCAGAGACTTTTTACCTCACTTAACCCGCACCGCTGCCCAATAAAAATAAACTTAACAGGGTGCCACCATTCCAGAGACTATGAACCAACATCGAGGATAATAAATTTTTCGAGCGGGTGTAAACAAAGCCAAGAACACAACCTAGCACGGTTAAAGGCAGCACTTCTGACAAATTTTGGTGAGCCAGGGCGAAAATCAAACTACTAAGAGCGATCGCACCCCAGACGGGTAGATAACGAGTCAAAGAAGCTAGTAAAAAGCCGCGAAAGACGATTTCCTCGAAAAAAGGAGCGGCAAGGGAAGCAGTAAAGCCAAAACAGAGCAAAGCGAAGGTATTCTGGGATTCTAGGGCTAAAGTCAGCAGCGGGTTACTGCCTCCTTGTCCTTGCCAAATTAGTTGATTAAGCAAAGAAACGATAATAACCAGGGGTAAAGCGACAAAATAGCCAGCTAACCCCCAGAGAAGCCAAGGACTAAAGAGTTTAAAACGAAACCAATCGGGAGGTAAAGGGCGAAAAGGCTTGATCGCTAGGTATAAAACCGATAAACTGCTCAATGTTAAGGCTAAATAACTAACTACAACGTATATTGCTTTAGCTTCTAGATTGAATTTTTCGGGATTGAGACTCAAGAAACTCGATAAAATCCCGAAAATTACCGGTAAAACAATTTGTCCGACGAAAAAGAAACCGATAATTATTCCCCACCAGAGGGTTTCTCCTCCCCACTTAGTTTGCCAAGCGAGACTATCATCTAAAAAGAGCAGCGATCGCTGTTTACGGAGCAGCCACTGCACTAATAAAAAGATCAACAGCACAACACCGATTAAACCACCGATAAGAGGCAAAAAAGCCAGTAAAATTAGTTTAATTAAGGCATTAGCCGCCACTTCACTCTGTTCTTCCTCTAAAGCGAGTAAATCCTCTTGACGATTTTCGAGACTATATAATTTTTCCAGAATGGTATAACGAAACCATCCTTGAAAATTGCGATCGATTCTCGCTTCAGCATCGGCAGCAATTTGGGGGGGTTCACTGTACAATCCCTCTAACAGCAGCGCATTTTTTAAAACAGCAGGTTTATAATTCTCAAATTCTGATTTTTCCTTGATCTCTTGCCAGATTTTCCGTGCCGAATCCAAGTCACCTTGACTAGCTTGAATGAGACTTAATTTCAGTTCTAAATCTTTTAAGGAATTTATGTCGCGCTCAAGGGATTTTTTTTGTTCGGGATTAACTGCTGATTTTTCTAGTTCGGTGATTGTTTTTTTGGCACTTTTCTGGGCTGATAAATACTGTTCCTCGGCAGTGTTATAAGTATCTTCACCGATCAGGGAAGTTTGAATTAATTTAAGATTAGCAAATTCCTCACTATTAGGATCAGCATCGGTGCTGAGAGTCGTGGCTTGTAGATTGAGGTTGGTTTGATATAGTTGAATATTCGATTGGATTTGGGGCTGATTAACACTAGAAATTAAAGCTGTAACCACTGGAGTTAAAGCAATAATTGTTAAGACAAAAGCGATCGCTTGTTTGAGACTTTGCCAGGGGAGTTTTTTTGAGAAATTATCGAACATGAAAATAGTTAAGTGGGAGTTAGGGGTGAGTTGATGGGGTGATGGGGGTTGGGTAATAGGTGTCGGGGAAAATTTTCCCTATCCCTAATCCCTATTCCCTAATTATTAACTAACTACTTGAGAAAAAAGATTTTCGTATTGATCCAAAGTCTTTTCAAAGGCATAATTTTCCTCTGCGTATTCTCGTCCCTTTTCTCCTAGTATAGTTGCTAAATCTGGGTTTTTGTATAGCTTTAAAATAGCTGTAGCTAATGCCTCCGGATCTTCGGGATTAACCACCAAACCACCACCACTACGCTCGATCGCCCTAGCGGCGGTTCCATCGGCGGGAACAGAAGCAATAATAGCACGGCCACTAGCTAATAATAGCTGAATTTTGGACGGCATATTAAAGGAAATAACGTTATGTTTTTGCATCACCATACCCACATCGGCCGCCGCTAACATTTCTGGTAATTTTTCCCGGAGTTGAAAGGGTAATAAAAGCACATTACTCGCCCCCTGTTGTTGGCGATACTTTTCTAGGCGATCAAGGGCCTCTTTTTTACCAACAATTACCACTTTAATCTCAGGGATGTCAACTAAGTGAACTGCAGCATCGATCAGGGTTTCTAAGGGTTGGGTTAGGGCAATATTGCCAGAATATAAAACAACAAACTTGCCCTCAAGATGATTTTCTTGGCGGAAATAATTATGGTTTTTCGGCAGGGGTTTAATAAAGCTTACATCCACCCAATTAGGAATCTCAATAATTTTCTGACTCGGCACATTTTTAGTGAGGAGATTTTTGGTAAAACCATCGGCAATAACCGAGATTTTGCTGGCAGTTTTGTAGGCAAATTTTTCAAGACTACTAAAAACCTTAATCATTTTCTGGTTAGTTAATAATCCCACATGAACTGCCGCATCGGGCAGAATATCCTGTAAATTTAGAATAATCGGCACCCCATATAATTTACTCAATAAAGCGGCGGGAACGCAAACGGGTAATCCGGGGACAGTTAAGAAAATTAGATCGGGTTTTTCACCTTTGAGAGCCTGAAAGAAACTCAAAAAAACAAAGCTCAACTCAAATAAAATACGATTTTTTAGACTTCTTTGGGGGCGCGCCCAAACGTAGGAACGTTGAATTTTAACACCGTTGCGTTCTTCTTCTAGATAGATTTTTCCTCGGTATTCGGGATCGATTTCACTATTAGGATACCAAGGAAAGGCGGTTAAAACCCTAACTTGATGACCTCTTTTAACCAATCCCTCCGCCAATTCTGTCATCAGGGGAGCAATGCCGATCGGTTCAGGATAATAGTTATAAGAATAGAGCAAAATTCGCATAGGGATGGCAATTTGGTTGGGCGATTCAGTTTCATGATTTTATCAATAGTTACTGGTTTTTTGACAAATCAGATGCGCTTTTGTCAGGGATTGCCCTAGAAAGAGGTGAGGATTAGCGGTGAGAGATGCGGAAAAAAGGGGAAATTGGCTAATAAATTAATCCTCAAAACCCCTAACTATTCCCCCTTACCCCTGCCTCAATACTGACCCTTATTTTTCGCGTACCCGGTGGCCGATATCGCGACGATAATAGATGCCCTCAAAGTGTATCCTGTTCACCGATTGATAGGCAAGTTCGATCGCCTGATTAAAATTAGACCCCATAGCAGTGACACCCAAAACGCGGCCGCCATCGGTGAAGATATCGCCGTGTTTTAAAACCGTGCCAGCGTGGAAAACGAGCGCTCCTGCGGTTTCAGCTGCCTTAATTCCAGTGATTAACTGGCCTTTTTCGTAGTGGTCGGGATAACCGGCAGACGCAGCCACCACACAAACGGCACTACCGGATCGCCATTGTAAAGAGGGGAAATCAGTTAATTTTTGTTGAGCGCAAGCCAGCAGCAGCGGTGCCAGGGGAGTTTCCAGTAGGGGTAAAACCGCTTGGGTTTCGGGATCGCCAAAACGACAGTTAAATTCGAGAACTTTTGGCTCTCCGGCGGGGGAAATCATTAAACCCGCGTAGAGGACTCCCCGATAGTCAATGCCGCGTTTTTGCAGGGTGGCGACGATGGGGGCGAGGATGTCTCGGTCCACCGCTTCGATAATGGCGGCGGTGGCTATGGGTGCGGGGACATAAACGCCCATACCGCCGGTATTTTTGCCGGTATCGCCTTCACCGATGCGCTTGTGATCTTGGGCGGGTAGCAGGGAACGGAAGCTGATCCCATCGGTGAGGGTGAGGATGGACACTTCTTCCCCTTCTAGGAATTCTTCCACCACGACTTTAGTAAAGCCACTGGTAAAAAGATCATCGATCGCTTCTAGGGCTGTATCTACGGTTTCGGCGACAATTACCCCTTTTCCTGCGGCTAATCCGTCGGCTTTCACCACGATGGGCGCTCCTCGCTCTCGGATATAAGTTTTCGCTAATTCTGCATCGGTAAAGGTTTCCGAGGCGGCAGTGATCACTCCGGCTTCGATCATTAATTCTTTGGCCCAGGATTTGCTCGATTCAATTAAGGCCCCGGTTTGTGTGGGGCCAAAAACCGCTATTTCTTGGGCGAGAAGATGATCGGTAATACCGAGGGAGAGGGGATATTCTGGACCGACAACCACCAAATCGACGCTATTTTCCTGGGCAAAACGGCTAATTTCGGCAAAATCCTCCATTGCTAGGGGGATATTTTCACATTGAGGTAAAATTGCCGTTCCCCCATTACCTGGAATACAGAACACTTGTTCTAGTTCGGGCGATTGCAGCAGTTTCCAAGCCAGGGCGTGTTCTCGACCACCGCTGCCGATTACGATAATTTTCACGGATAAACGCAGCCTAAATGACGATGGTTTAATTATCCCTTAGCTCCGGGGCGCCATTGGTTAGAAATTGAGATTACTTAACTTTTTAATCCTCGCTCGTCACTGGATTTGACGGAGACAGGACAAATCAGCTTTCCCGAAATGAATACTAAAAGCTACTTGCAGACTTTCTAGGGATTTAACCAACCAAGGCACCTGATCGCGAGAAAAACCCTCGTAATGGTTAAACAGAATCGAAAAACGTTTATCTAAGTGGGGTTTTACCTTGGGACACACCAAAACCAACTTGAGCAATAACCCCACAGTCCGAGTTACCCCCATATTGGTGATCATATCGATAAAAATGTAATGATCAGGTTTTTGGCTGCTTTCCACCACCAGATAATTGAACAATTGACTAGAAGTACGCAGGATGAGAAATTCACTCGGTTTTTGTTGATCCCACTGGGGTAGGGTATTTTGCAGGACATCGTAGAGTTTTTTGTTAAATTGCCCCTTGCCGTGGTCTACGGGGGTAATCAGATAATCGTAGAGATCATTTTTAAAATCTTTATAGGTAGAGCTATAAACTGTATTCGCCAGAAAATTTTGCGAGAGAGCTTTATAAGTATAATTTCCTTCTATTGGACTCACATAATACTTGAGGGCGCGATTTAGTTCCTTATCATTGAGCAGGGTGGGATTTTTCACTGGTTGAATGATTCTCCCCGCTTCTTCGCTGGTTTTTGGGGTATGAGCAACCTGTCCCAAACGTACCTGATAGGTAACATAATGAGAGAGATTTACCTCGAAACAGCGCTCGGTTTTCACTTTAATACGTCTAACGGTTTGTCGCTGTTCTCGGGGACTTTCATCACTGAGTAAACAGTGATCATAGAGATAGGGATAACGATTAATCAGGGTTCCCACGCAAGGGGCGGTTTCTTCGCTGTATTGGCTGCTAATAATTCGCGCCAGACGCTGCAGCTTAACGTAGTCATCCGAGAGGGTAAATTTTTTGACCAGATGGCGCAAAGTATTGGCGGTGCTGTAATGTCCCGGACCTGGAGAGGGCAGATTATCCAGCAGCGATACCAATTCGAGAATTGCTGGCTGACAAGTCGACTGCATTTGCCATCGGTTCACTAAAATGTGACAGCAGCGGTTAAAGAAATAATAAAAACGAATTTCGGCATCTTTAGCCTTGACAAGACGCTCTAGGGCTAAATAAATAGGAGCTTCTTGATAGCCCCGACCTTCGATAAACAGACGACGAAAATCCTCGATTAACTCCTCAGGGGAATCGGTCCGTACGCGGTCGAGCCAATAATCGTACAGTACCTGTTCTTCATCTTTTGTTTCTATTTGTCGATCGTTTAGACTAGCCATCGTTATTTGAATCAGCCCTCCTCAATCAGTAAGCGGATGGATTTTCGGGCCATCACCATAAAGGGTTTAATTGTGATTAGATAGTAGATGCTCGCTTTTTAGGATGCCCCTATTTTGGGTCATTCCACTTATCGAGTTGAGCCATTTTAGCCTTGCCAGTTTGGGAAAATTCCTGTTGGCTTGCCCGGCCAAGCTTGCCGACCATGCCCAGATTACTAAAAATTTAGGCAGCTCCCCCTGCTAATTAGGTTAGCGAAAAAAACACCGCTTTGATGTGATCTAAGTCACAGCTTGTCGTTAATTTGTGTGGTAGGGAGTGCCTGGAAGTCTTGCTAGGCAAGGCTTTAAAGACTATATTTCCCGAAAATTATCCCTATTCTTCTTCCTTCCACACAAAAACCAGAAGAGCGGCGATACTGCCTATAGAGGGGATGTAAGACCAAAAGCTGGGCGTAAGTCTGTCTTGAGGCAATCCCCCAAGAAATAGGAAGCTCTCAACGACCTTGAGAGTAGTTCACATCTATCTTCTAGATGATTCGGAATTTACTCCTAAGTATTTTTATTGTCTATGCCCTGTCATTTATCCCTCAATCAACTAGCTCAATTATTGTCCTTACAAGATAAGGGTGACATAAGTTTGAGCCATGATAGTTTAGTATCTGGCATTAATACTGATAGCCGTAGTATTGAGTCAGGACAAGCATTTTTGGCCTTAAAAGGTGATAATTTTAATGGTCATGATTTTATCGATATGGCTATCGAAAGAGGAGCGGCGGCATTGATTGTCGAGCAGCCAGTTTCGGTAAATTACTCTAGTAATATTCCTGTATTCCTAGTCCAGAATACCCAGGAAACCTATCAGCAATTAGCCCATTGGTGGCGGAATCAATTTACTATACCCGTGATTGCTATTACAGGATCGGTGGGGAAAACCACGACTAAAGAATTAATCGCCTCGGTATTAGCAACCCGGGGAAAGGTACATAAAACCCTGGCTAATTATAATAATGAGATCGGAGTGCCGAAAACTCTCCTCGAACTGGACGAAACTCACGATAGTGCCGTAATCGAGATGGGAATGCGGGGACGGGGAGAAATTGCCCTGCTCGCTCAAATCGCCCAACCGACGATCGCAGTGATTACTAATGTGGGAACCGCTCACATCGGTCGTTTAGGGTCGCAAGCGGCGATCGCAGAGGCGAAATGCGAGTTATTGGCCGAGTCTCCTTCTAGTAGTATAGCTGTTCTTAACTACGATCACCCTTTACTTACCGAAACAGCTAAACGGGTATGGCAGGGGGAAACAATTACCTATGGCTTCTCTGGCGGCGATATAGTCGGAGAATTACTAGATTTAACTACTTTACGAGTCAATGGACTAGATTTTAACTTACCTTTATCCGGTCGTCATCATGCTTTAAATTTTATGGCGGCCTTGGCCGTAGCGAAAATTTTAGGCATCGATTGGACTTCTTTGCAACAGGGAATTAAAGTTAATTTACCCAGTGGTCGGGCCAAACGTTACCAATTAGCACCAGATATCCTACTCCTCGATGAAACCTATAACGCGGGTCTAGAATCAATGTTAGCGGCCTTGGATTTACTGAAGGCTACCCCCGGCCAGCGTCATATTGCTGTTTTAGGCACGATGAAGGAGTTAGGGTCTTTTTCGGAGCAATTACATCGCCAAGTCGGTGAGAGGGTGCAAAAACTAGGCATAGATCGCTTGTTTGTCTTGGTAGATGACCCGGAAGCTAAGTTTATTGCTGAGTCCGCTACTGGGGTCGATTGCGAATGTTTTCAAACTCACGCAGATTTAATTAATCGTTTAAAGGAAGTGCTCGATTCAGGCGATCGCATTTTATGCAAAGCTTCCCATTCCGTCGGTTTAAATCGCGTGGTGGAGGAGTTAATTCGATGATAAGCTGTTCATAATTTAAATTGCTTGTTGAGACGAGGCAAGGGGCAACACCGCCCCCTGCCCCCCCCCGACATCGGGGGGGCAGGGGGGTGGGCTAATCTAAGAATAAGCGGTTTAAATACGTCTTAGCTGATTGGGGGTTAGGAGATATATGTCAGATAATAGAGCATTTTTTAGGAAGAATGGCCTACTAAAAACTGTTTTTTCGGGGATTTTAGGGCTAGTTTTCTTTTTTTCGGCCGTGCAAGTCTCTTTTGCCCAACAATCGAGACGACTGGAGACTTATCTCCCGGATCTCAGTGGTTTAGCTTGGGTGGAAGGAGATGTTTTTCTAGGGGTTCACGATGCCAAAAATAAGGGCAAAAATAGTGATCCATCTCAACCAAGGCTGAGTCTTTTACAGCTACCTACAGAGGAAAAACCCCTATTATGGCAGGTTTTAAGGGTAGATTGGCCAAATCCAGAGGGATTGAGTAACGATCTCGAAAGTATTACTCATATCCCTGAAACTAATTTATTTTTGTTGGCTGAAAGTGGCGAGAAAAAACCTTTTCAAAGACTATTTTTAATAGCATATAACCAGCAAAAAGTCAAGATAGTTGAGCAAATAAATTGGCCGATTGCGGTGGAAAATGTAGAGGCGATCGCTGTTAGTCGGCAAGGCGATCGTTATCTATTTATCTACGCAGAACGGGCCGATAGTCAAGAGAGTACCAAAATTCGCTGGACGGATATCTCGTTCAATCCCTTAAAATTCGGGGAATTTCAGTCAGTAACTTTTCGGAGTCCTTTTGGTAGTGGTGAAAATATTCGCCCCATCTCTGATTTAGCCGTAGATAAGCAAGGTAATATCTACATAGCTTCCGCTTACGATCCAGATAATGCGGGAGTGTTTAGAAGTGCTGTTTCCCGTATTGGTCAAGTTACAGCCGATAATAGCCTAATTCTTGCTCCTAATCCCCAAAAAATTGCAGAAATCGACGGAGCCAAAGTGGAAGCGGTGACCACCAGAGAATCTCCTAGAGGTAAAATAGAAGTCTTTATCGGTACAGATGACGAGAATTATGGCGGTTTTCTGCGACCTTTGCTGTTAGATAATTAGATATCAGGAGTCAGGGGAGAAGGGAGCGCCGGAGCTTGGCGGATGACTCTTAAGTTAGGTTTTTTCCTTAGCGAGAATAAAGACGCTGCCTTCGCTGCCGCGGCCGATGCGGAGATCTTCATCGAGATAGGTGATATCGAGCCAACCTGTTTGTTGGCGATTATTGAAAGAAAAATCGAGGGGAGGAAATTTTTTGCCACTCTCGATCGCTTCGATAAATTCTTGGGGAGAATGATAATTGAGAAGACGTTGCAAACCGAGGATCGATCGCTCAAATTTGACCATGACCCGACGCTCGGATGTGGGTTCAAAGGTAGCGGAGACGATTACTGCCCCTTCTAGCCCAGGTATGCCGATAATTTCGGCGATATTGTAGAGTTTAGCCTTGTTCAGGTCGAGATATTGATAAATTTGCCCTAATTGAAAAAAAGGTAGGCGATCTAGTCCCAGAATGCCGCGGCTGCTGGTGAATAGTAAACGCCAATTGCCCCCTAATAGTTGTTTAACTTCGAGGGGATGAGGATGGGGATTGTGATCCTCCAATTGTTCAATCGCCGCTAAAATCCGCACGCGGTCGCTTTCCGTGGCCAGGAGTCCGCGATTTCTACCAGCGATCAATTCTAGTAATTTCGCTTTGGCATCCATAGAATCTCCCTTACTTTTATAAACTACCTCGACCCCCTAGGCACTCGATCGAGGTTTTTGGGGGTCCCAAGAGGCCCACCTGCGCCGATGATTTCAGGGTTTCAACGGAGTTTTCACCTCGGTGAGCGGCATTTTCAACCGTTGACCTCACTATTTTAACACAGATTAAATGCCGCAGTTTTAAAACTTTTTCATAACCGTAATTAAGTGATCGAAATAGGGAGCAATTGCGGTTTTTTCTGGGTCGCTAAAATACTCTAAACTGTATGCTTTTAAGGCTTCTAACCCTGAAATCATCGCCCCTAATGGTACTTGCAATTCTTGATAAAGAAGACGCATATTTTCCAATCCCTCGGCACTGGTATAGGGAATCTGCTGTCCGGCGACACCGTAGGTAATACAACGTAAAAAGTTCCAGAAATCACGCCAACAAGCTTCAGCGCGGTGGGGTGGATGAAGATCGCCCCCGGGTTGGAGAATGGTAGGAAATTGGCTTAAGACAGTCTGACGGGAGTTATCGACGATACTATTAGCATTATCCCGCAGTTTTCGAGTTTGCTGACTAGAAACCAGTAAATCAGGCTCTAAATTGACGATAGTATCTAAATCGCTGTCGCTGAGATAGCGAGTTTGATCATCCGCTTGTTGCCAAATAGCGATCGCTGCTTGGTGGTAAGGCCAATTAGCGAAACTGATGATTCTCGCTTTTGGGATTAATTGCTGGGCGCGCTCACTCAAAGGCATCGATCGCTCTCCGTCGGGTCAGATTAGGCGGTTAAGATCTCTTTTACCATAAATGATCGAAAAATTAGCGATAACTAAAGATTTTTTGCAATCTGCCCGGGAGGATCGCTTACAATTAACAAAAGCTAAATCATTATAATTTAATCATCATGTCAGTTTTAATAGCGATCGGTGTACTTGCCCTATTAATTGTCGTTCACGAATTAGGTCATTTTGCCGCTGCTCGTTGGCAATCTATCCATGTTAATCGCTTTTCCATCGGTTTTGGTCCAGCTTTAGCTAAATATCAAGGTAAAGAAACAGAATACGCTCTCCGCGCCATTCCTTTAGGGGGTTACGTTGGTTTTCCCGATGACGATCCCGATAGTCAAATTCCCAATAACGATCCTGATTTATTACGCAATCGTCCTGTTTTCGATCGAGCTATCGTCATTAGTGCGGGAGTAATTGCTAATTTAATTTTTGCCTATTTTTTGCTTGTTACCCAAGTCGCTACCGTGGGTTTTCCCCAAATTAACTATCAAGAAGGGGTAATTATTCCAGAGGTTTTCACCTCGGAAAATTCCGTCGCTAAACAAGCGGGAATGCAAGCGGGGGATATTGTTCTCGCTATCAATGATCAGCCCCTTGGTGCTTCTCAAAATGCCGTTATTGACTTCCGTGACATTATTCAATCTTCCCCCGATCAACCCCTAAAATTAACCATCAAACGTCCGACAGAAACGATCAATTTAATCGTTACTCCTGAATTGGGAAGTGATGGTCAGGGTAAAATTGGGGTTAGATTGGCTCCTAACGGTGAAGAAACTCGCCTGAAAGCCGATAATTTTGGGCAAGCTTTTAGCTTAGGTGCGGGTGAATTTCAGCGATTAACCCTATTAACTGTTCAAGGTTTTGGTCAGTTAGTTAGTAACTTCAAAGACAGTGTTCAACAGGTAGCAGGACCAGTCAAAATTGTCGAATACGGAGCGGCGATCGCTCGTAATGATGCGGGTAATCTTTTTCAATTTGCCGCCCTAATTAGTATTAATTTAGCGGTGATTAATATTCTGCCTTTACCTGCTCTTGATGGTGGTCAGTTGGTATTTTTATTAATCGAGGCTTTAGTAGGTAAACCTCTCCCAACTAAACTGCAAGATAACATCATGCAAACAGGTCTAGTTTTACTCTTAGGATTAGGAGTTTTCTTAATCGTGCGCGACACGGCTAACCTAGCAGTTTTTCAGGATTTATTCCAGTGATGGCCCCTCGAAAAAAAACTAAGCTTCAACTGCGCGCCCTAGAGATTTTAAGCAACTTAAAGCGATTATATCCAGAGGCAACCTGTAGCTTAAATTATCAAACTCCCGTGCAGTTATTGGTGGCAGTGATTCTCTCGGCACAATGCACTGATGAGCGGGTAAATAAGGTGACTCCTGCTTTATTCGCTCGTTTTCCCGATGCTAAATCCTTAGCTTTTGCCGAGCGAGAGGAGTTAGAAACCCTGATTCGTTCCACGGGATTCTATCGCAATAAAGCCAAAAATATTCAGGGTGCTTGTCAAAAAATCCTCAAGGATTTTCAGGGGGAAGTACCCAAGACAATGGCGGAATTATTAACTTTACCCGGGGTAGCTAGAAAAACGGCTAATGTGGTACTCGCTCACGCTTACGCGATTATTGAGGGGGTGACAGTCGATACCCACGTTAAGCGCTTAAGTAATCGTTTGGGTTTAACTACTAATAACGATCCGGTGAAAATTGAACGGGATTTAATGGCTTTACTACCTCAACCGGATTGGGAAACTTTTTCTATTAGTATTATTTACCACGGCCGGGCGGTTTGTAAAGCAAGAAATCCCGCTTGTTTTTCCTGTCAATTAGCCCCTCTTTGTCCCGCAGCAAACAGTAAACAGTAAACTGAAAACTCACACCTGATAACTGGTAACTGAATCACTGATAACTGATAACTGATCTGGGGGGCTATAATGGGAAAAAATAACTCATCCATCAATCTTATGAGTCAAGGATCACGGCAAGAAATAAAAACCCAAGCAATAATCCTCGCTACCTTTGTGGCGATTTTTTGGCTATTAGAGATTTTAGATCAATTTGTTTTTCGGGGCAGTTTAGACATTTTCGGGATTATTCCCCATCAAGTCATCGGATTGCGGGGTATTCTTTTTGCACCTTTCCTACACGGTGACTTTCCCCATCTTATTGCTAATACGGTTCCTTTCCTGATTCTCGGTTGGTTGGTTATGTTACAGGAAACCAGTGACTTTTTTATTGTGACTGGGTTGACTATGCTGGTGGGGGGGTTAGGAGTCTGGTTATTTGCTGCTCCCGGATCCATCCATATCGGGGCAAGTATCTTGATTTTTGGCTATTTAGGTTTTTTATTACTGCGGGGCTATTTCCAAAGAAATATTCCTTCTATACTCTTGTCAATTCTAGTCTTTTTACTCTACGGTGGCACAATTTGGGGCGTTTTGCCTTCCCGTCCGGGGATTTCTTGGCAAGGACATTTATTCGGTTTTCTAGGCGGGGTTTTAGCCGCCAAATTAATCGCCACCGAAAAGAAACATTATCCCTAAATGGGGGAACCTTCTATCTCGCTACATACTTCGTAAAAATCGGTGACAGGCGGTTTCGCAAACAGAGGAGCCATGGATTTCAGCAATAATTCGTGGGCTTCGCTTTTATTTGCCTCCATATCATCGATTTTATCCCAGATGATCACGGCAATTCCTTCATCGGTTCCGGGTTTTTGCAACAGAAAAGCCCCTTGGAATCCCGTGGAATAGGTGGAAACGGCCTTTTCGTAGAGTTTTTGGGCCTCGGAAAAACACCCCGGTTTAAATTCACCAATAGCCACATAGGCATATTTATGTTTGAGAAAATCGAGAAATTCTGGCATGGCAATGAGGGGAAATGGAATAAATCTTTCTTTCTACTCTCATTAAAACTTAGATCGATCGCTCCCTCCGCCCCATCGACATATTTTTTTAACTAAGCTTCCCCAATTGTCTCTTTTTTTGTTAGCTTATATGTAGTCGTTATGAGTTTGTATAAGTTCTATGATCAAAATCGTTGGTATTAATGGCAGTTTACGCAGCGGATCTTATAGTGCGATGGCGTTAGAAGTTGCTATCAGTCGAGTAGGGGCGTTAGGAGTAGAAACGGAGATAATTGACCTGAGAAAACTCTCTTTACCCTTCTGTAACGGGGGAGATGACTATTCTGACTATCCCGATGTGGCCAAAATGCAGCAAACGGTTAAATCGGCAGCGGGATTAATTTTGGCGACACCAGAATATCATGGCAGCGTAAGTGGCGTGATGAAGAATGCCCTAGATTTAATGAGTTTTGAGGAGTTATCGGGAAAGATTGCTGGGTTAATCAGTGTTTTAGGCGGCCAATCCAATAGTAACGCCCTAAATGATTTAAGAATCATTCTCCGTTGGGTTCATGCTTGGGTAATTCCCGAACAAATTAGCTTAGGACAAGCGTGGAAAGTCTTCAACGAAGAAGGAGAAATCCTTGACGAGAAGCTTTCCCAACGTTTTGACGCTTTTGCTGAAAGTTTAGTCGATAATACCCGTAAACTCAACGAGATCTAGTAATATCGATGGTGATTTTACCAGTGAAATGGGGTATTGGGGCGGCGGGTTTCGATAATTGTACTCTTACCTGTCGCACGCCCTCGAGTTGTAGGATATCCTCAGCGATAACCGTGGCCAATTTTTCCACTAGGGCAAATTTGCCGGTTTCAATCTGGTGTTTGACAATTTCGATCGCCTGTCGATAATCTAGGGTATCTTCAATCGCGTCACTTTTGCCAGCAATGCTGATATCAACTTCTAGGGATAAATCTACCTCAAACCATTGACCTAAAACCTGTTCTTCGGCCAGATATCCTGTGTAACCGTAGGCACGAATTCCTGTAACGTGAATAGTATCCATAGATAGTTAAATTTAAAAACTGGCAGCGTTGGTCACAAAGATGAAGTGTAACCTAATTTGGTATCGACGACCCACTCCCCAAAACGAAAACTTCCTACCCGACCATTAAGATAACTGCTAAGTAAGTGGTTCTAATTAAATAGAAGATATATCCCCCCTTAATCCCCCCTTGATAAGGGGGGTGTCTGATAATTTTTAACACCTACCTACTTATAAGTTATAGTTTATACGGCTCTGACCTGTTCGGCGTAATCTTTAGGACGTAGTTGACGGAAACCTTGAAAAGCCAATTGTCTCAAGTTTAGAGGTAAATAGGAAAGCAGTAAACCCAGTCTGGCCCGTCGGGATTTTCCTAACAATTGCGAGGCTTTTGCTATTAAAACTCGCCCAGCTTCGTTTTCTCCCTTTTCAATTAATTTTATTCCCAAAGATTCCTGTAAAAAAGCCGACTTTTTAACTCTTTCTTCCTCTAATTTTAGATCATTAAATTGATAACTTTCCGTACAAAACAATTTTGCTTGCAAAAAGTGAACCGCTTGTTTTAAGCTAGTTTGACCGCCATGAAAACGATATTCCATTAATAATTCTGGCAGAAAATAAGCTTGTTTTCCCGCTAAGGCTAAACGCACTAATAAATCAAAATCTTCACAACCATCCGCTTGAGGGCGCATATAATCCACATCGGCTAAAGATTGATAACGAAAAAGAGTCGAACCCACCTGTAAACTTTGATAGGAAAAAGTTTGTCTTTCTAAATCGGTAATAATCCCTTGTTGTAATCTGTCTTTGCCCCATTTGGCTGAATTTTCTTGGGTAGCCGCCGTAACTTTTTGTCCAAATTTATCAATAATCCAGTGATCGGTACAGACAAAATCAACGTTTTTTTCTTGATCTAAAATAGGGACAGTTTTCCCTAAAAATTCGGGAGTTAGTCCATCATCATCATCGAATTTAATAAAATATTCTCCCCGAGCAGCCGTAAAACCCGATCGCATATTTAAACTTCTGCCAAGATTTTGGGGATGACGCAGATAAATTATTCTCGAATCCTGAAATGCCGCCACCACTTCTGGGGTATTATCAGAAGAACCATCATCACAGACAATTAACTCAAAATCTTCATAAGTCTGCCGCAAGACACTATTAATCGAATAGGTGAGATAATCGGCGCGGTTATAGGTGGGAATACAAACAGTTACTTTCGGCATAATATTTTCAGTTATCAGTTATCAGTTATCAGTGATCAGTGATCAGTGATCAGTTATCAGTGATCAGTGATCAGTTATTCGTTATTAGTGAACAGGGATATCGGGATATCGAGAGAGAAAAGCTAACGGCTGACGGCTGATGGCTAAAAAGCTGACGGCTGACGGCTGACGGCTTTAAAAGTATTTTTACATTTTTGCAAAGGAATGTTAAGTTTTAGGGTATTGAATGAGTAACCTTGATAGCCATGGCTCCTAAAATAGCAGGGATTATCTGTACCCACAACCGCGATCACTACCTAGAAGGAGCGATCGATAGTCTTTTGGCGCAAACTTGCCCAGATTGCGAGATTTTAGTGGTTGATAACGCATCCACCGATAAAACCCGTCAAGTGGTCGAGTCACGTCTGGGAGATGGGCGGCTAAAATACGTTTACGAACCTATTTTAGGGCTATCTACCGCCAGAAATCGCGGGGCGAAGGAAACTAGAGCGCCGATTTTAGCTTATTTGGATGACGATGCGATCGCTAGTCCTCAATGGTTGCAAATTCTGTTAAATGCCTACGAAAATAACCAAAAACTGGCAGTAGCTGGGGGAAAAGTCACCTTAATTTGGCCGCAAGGCTACAGTCAACCCAATTGGTTATCCGATGAGTTAGCAGGGGGTTTAGGGGCTTTCGATTTGGGCGACAATGTGGTATATATCAGCCAAGCGGATTTAACTCCGCGAGGGGTTAATTACTCAATCCGGCGGGATTTCTGGGAGAAGATTGGCGGTTTTGACCCTAATTTGGGAAGAATTGGCAAAAAACTTCTCTCTAACGAGGAATTATACACTACAGAACTGGCACTCGCCCAGGGATGGCAAGTGGGCTATTTTCCCGAGGCATTGGTGGAACACAATGTTGCCCCAGAAAGAATCGATCGTCAATGGTTTATGCGTCGCAGTTGGTGGCAAGGCATCAGCGAACACTACCGGGAAGAAGTGGCAGGAAAGACGGGATTGGCTCAATTTGGGCGAGGAGGTGAGCGTTTGGTGAGAGGATTGGTTAAATCTGTCAAATTTATCAATGATCCTGCTAAAAGCTTTGATAATCTTCTCTATGCCTATGGACAAATCGGTTATTTAAGCGAAGCCGCCAAGGCGATGTTAACCCCTCAAAAGTAAATTATTGTAAATAAATGGGTAAAAAAGCGTTAATTTGTGGTATATCGGGGCAGGATGGAGCCTACCTAGCCGAATTACTGTTAAAAGCAGGCTATACAGTTTGTGGCACCTCCCGGGATGCCCAAATGTCCTCTTTTAGCAACCTGAAACGTTTGGGAATCAAGGAACAGGTAAAACTAGAATCAATGGCACTAAATGACTTTCGCAGTGTCCTACAGGTGTTAATTAAAATTCAGCCGGATGAGGTCTATAATTTGGCTGGACAAAGTTCTGTGGGTTTATCCTTCGAGCAGCCAGTGGAAACCTTAGAAAGTATTGCCACGGGAACCTTAAATCTCTTAGAAGCAATTCGATTTACCGGAGCAAAAATTAAATTATATAATGCCGGATCGAGTGAATGTTTCGGGGATATCGGCGATAATTCTGCCGATGAGAATACCCCTTTTCGTCCTCGCAGTCCCTACGCTGTTGCCAAATCGGCGGCTTTTTGGGAAGTAGCTAATTATCGAGAAGCCTACGGAATTTTTGCCTGTTCAGGCATACTTTTTAATCATGAGTCTCCCCTCCGTCCCGAGCGCTTTGTTACCCAAAAAATTATCGCTGCCGTGGCTAGAATTGTTCAGGGAAGTCCTGAAACTTTGCACTTAGGAAATATGGATATTCAAAGGGATTGGGGTTGGGCGCCGGAGTACGTTGAAGCGATGTATTTAATGCTGCAACAGGAGCAACCCGATGATTACGTCATTGCCACGGGAGAAAGTTCAAAACTGGAGGATTTTGTCGCCACAGCTTTTGCGACTGTTGGTTTAAATTGGCCAGATCATGTAATTTCTGATCGAAGTTTATTAAGACCAACAGATTTAGCTATTAGTCGCGGCAATCCCCGCAAAGCTAAGGAAAAATTAGGTTGGCAAGCACGATACAAAATGACTGATATTGTGCGTATGATGGTAGAAAATCGTTTAGAGAAATAGCTATGAATATCTTAATGATTAGTTCTACTTTTCCCTATCCCCCAACCAGAGGGGGAACTCAAGTTAGAACCTTCAATCTTTTAAAACACCTAAGTAAGAATCATGAAATCACGATCATGACTCGACCAAATTCGGATGTTAGTAGGACTGATATTGAAGCTTTGGAAAGATTTGTTAAGGAGGTAAAGGTATTTCCCTATTCCAATTCTACCCACCCTAGTATTTTAGGCAAAATAAATCGTTTTTATGATTTTATAATGCAAGGTACTCCTCCCAACGTTCGACAAGTATATAATGCTGATATTCAATTTTGGCTTGATCGTGCCATTGATAGTCAAAAATTTGATGTTATTACTTGTGAGCATAGCGTCAATGAGATCTTTGTCCGCCCCCATTGGCAAAAAAAGCTTAAAACTGTAGTAAATATACATAGTTTAGCCTATAGAACCTGCAAAAATCAATTAGAAATAGGAGTCAGCCCTAATCCTATTCGAGATACATTGTATCTGCCACTTCTCGAACGTTACGAACGGAGATTTTGTCAGAAATTCAACGCTATAGTTGTCACCACTTCCGAAGACAAGCAACAGATGGAAGAGTTAAACATTAATCGCCCTGTTATTGTAATTCCCAACGGCGTTGACTTGGAAATGTTCCCCTATCGACAAAGGGATCCCAGTGGTTATCAAATCATTATGACGGGAGGCCTAGATTACAGTTCTAATATAGACGCAGTACGCTTTTTTAGCTTAGAAGTTTTCCCTATTTTACAACAAAAATATCCTGAGGTTACTCTGATACTCGTTGGCTCCAATCCTGCTCCATCGGTGATAGAATTGACAAAAAATTCTCAAATCACTGTCACGGGTCGAGTTCCATCTATGGCCGAGTATCTTCATCATGCTACTATTTGTGTTGTGGCAATGCGTTCGGGTTTTGGGATTAAAAATAAAACCCTAGAATCTATGGCTGCGGGGGTGCCGGTGGTGGCCAGCGATCGAGGTTTAGAAGGGTTAACAGTGGAGGGAAATAATGTTCCTTTAGCAGCCTTAAGGGCTAATAGTATTGAGGAATATTGTAGGGCGATTAGTAGTCTTTTTGAATCGGCAGAGTTGCGAGAAAAATTATCTAGAAATGCTCGCAAGTTAATCGAAGATAATTATACTTGGCCGCAAGTAGCTGCTAGGTATGAACAAGTTTTGACTGCTGATATTTATTAGAAAATTTCTCTGGCTTTTTGTCAATTAATATGCTATCAAATCAAATACCGGTGAAAATATCTGTTGTTGTGCCTCTGTATAACGAGGAAGAAAATATCGCTGCTCTCTTTAGGCGACTTTTAGCAGTTTTAGAGGCACTAAATACCAGTTATGAGATCGTTTGCGTCAATGATGGTAGTCGTGACAATACTCTCAAAAATCTCCTGGAATATCATCAACTTTACCCACAAATTAAAGTGGTTAATTTATCGCGTAATTTTGGCAAAGATATTGCCATGTCAGCAGGAATTGATTACAGTCAAGGAATGGCAGTTATTCCTATTGATGCTGATTTACAAGATCCGCCCGAATTAATTGCCGAAATGATCGAAAAATGGCACGAGGGTTATGATGTGGTTTATGCGTCCCGTCGGGTTAGAATTGGCGAAAGTTGGTTTAAACGTTTAACCGCTGGGGGGTTCTATCAAGTCATTAATAAATTAAGTCGGGTTCCTATTCCCCCTAATACGGGAGATTTTCGTTTAATTGATCGCCGAGTGGTAGAATCAATTAAAAAGATGCCCGAACGTCAAAGATTTATGAAAGGAATATTTGCTTGGGTGGGATATAAACAGACATCAATTTTATTCGATCGAGAACCCCGGTATCAAGGACAAACTAAATGGAATTACTGGAAATTATGGAATTTTGCCATCGATGGTATTACCTCTTTTAGTTTTTTACCCCTGAAAGTCTGGACTTATGTAGGATTTATCATTGCACTTGTTAGTCTTGTTTATGCTAGTTTTTTAATTCTCAGGACTATTATTTTAGGAATCGATGTACCCGGATACGCTTCTCTGATGGTTGCTATCTTATTTTTAGGAGGAATTCAATTACTGACTCTTGGGATTATTGGCGAATATATTGGCAGGGTTTACGAAGAAGTAAAGGGCCGGCCACTTTATCTGGTTCGAGATTGTTATGGTTTTGAAAATAGGGAACAAGTTACTGATAAAATAACTCAAAATTAAGATACTGACAAGAGGAGAATTAAATCTATGAATACCGAAGTTTTTCAGCAATTTTTTGCCTATTGTGTCGGTAGTTGGCAAACGGAAAGAACCTATCATTATCTAGCTGCTCAAGAAGTGGAACGTTCCCGTACTGAATTCCTCATTCAACCCCTGACTAGGGAGATCAAACAGAAAGTTCTGACAGATAATAACTATGCTGATATTGCGGATTTAGAAAGTATCCCCGGGTTTAATTTAGGTTTCTATACCATCTCGGAAAAAGGGGAAGAAGTGCGACAGAATCTTAATCTTTTATTTGTGGTTAAAGCAGAAAATAACGGTTATTTAGAAGGGGATTATCTTCGTGATCGCGCCTACGAAGAAGCAAGACCAATTATCTCCGCTTTTCGCTTTGATTCCACCACCAGAGAGTTATTAATGACCACCAATTACACTCGCAGTGTTTCCGTGGATTCAATTACTTTAATCAATCCAGACCTGCGAATTCGCAAAATTATTAACTATCAACGTCCCCAGCAGGGGGAACCCTTAGAAAAAGTTCTCTTGGTGGGTTTTGGGGTTGAGTGTAAAGTCAGTTAAAAAAAAATATTTCTTCTCCCCCCTTGATTCTCCAGTCAAGGGGAGATTTTATCATGGAGAAACGATATGATTAAGGAGCAAAAATAATGCTCAAAATCGGTCAACTTTCCCTAGAAAGTGGTGTTTCAATTAAAACAATCCGTTATTATGAGGAATTAGGACTAATTCAGTCCCCTGAGAGGACAGAGGGACAATTTCGCCTATTTACTCCCGATACTGTCCATCGCTTGCTATTTGTCAAGAGATTGCAATCTTTGGGTTTAAGTCTGCAAGAGATCCGCGAATGTTTAGTAATTCATGACCATGGTGAGTTACCCTGTGGAGATATTCAGGAAAAATTAATTAAACATATTGCTGAGATCGATCGACAAGTGGAACAATTGCTTTTATTGCGTCAACAATTAACCGAAACCCTGCAAGGATGGACGGATACACCTGTAAAAGACGATCAATTTATTTGCCCTAATCTCAAGGTTTAACTATCATGAAAAAGTTAATTTTATTGGCAACTTTAGCAATGATTTCTACTCCTGTCATTGCTCAACATCTACATCCTCAGTCACCTCAAACTCAGACTTTACAAGCAATTCCTGACAATATACCAGCTTGGATGTATAACAAGCAACGTAATCATATTTATCCCCAAAGAGGGGTTTATAACAATGCAATTTATAATGTCAGAGATTTAGCTTTAGACTTGAATGCGATCGCTGTTGGTCATGCCTTTGCCTACGAAGATATCGTAACGGGAAAAGCGAAAGATTTAGAAACTAAGACATACCAAAAAATTAATTGGGTTTTAAAAAATCCGCCTAAATTTATGCCCGACGAGGGGAATATTTCTCCAACTTTTGGCAGAAAATACGGTGTTTTAGAACAGGTTTTCGAGTGGGCGCATATTTTCCATGCTCAAACCGTTGATGTTTTAGCCAGCAGCAAATTAACCAACGAGGAAAAAGAAGCAGAAATTGAAAAATTATATCAATTTTACTTGACAAAAGTTCCCTATGCGATTACGGGATTACCGATGAATATGGGTTATCTGGATTCCCAGCCCTATTCTAAAGCTTTTCGGCAGAAATATCCGAAAGTAAATGGCTTATTTTGGGGCTACCATTGGCTACAAGGAACCATGTATGACTTGCTTTATGAGAAAACTTTAGAGGAACAAAAACAGGCTTATAAACAGGTGGGTAAACAATACCATACTAAGGAATTATATCGCACTGATCGAGCTTTTATGCCGATGTTTGCCGGACTTAGTCCCAAGTTTGCCCGACGTTTTCCCGAAATATCTAACACCTTTGATAACCTGCATATGTTGCACGATATGGTTAATGATATTCTGGCATCAGATTGGCTAACTCCCCAACAAAAAGACGAACAAATTACCCGCGCTATTTGGTTAGTAATGGCTGCTAATCATCGGGAAATGGAAGCAGGAAAAAATTATGGTGGTCAAGGACTACATGATCATCGTTTTCAGTCAGGAATTCCGGGGATGGGATTAATGCCAGCAGATATTTCTCATGAGGGTCATAATCACGAAAATCCTGATAATTCTGAGAAAAAACCAGATAATTCTCAGGGACATGAGGAAGAAGATCACCAACACCATAACCACGAAAATCACTCCCCAGAAACCCCTGCTAATACGGAGAAAAAACCTGACCACAGCAATGATCAAGAGGAACTGAAAAAATGAGAAGATTTTTATTAATTGCTGTGGGTTTAGTTGCCAGTTTTACTAATCCAGTTTTTGCCAACGATCATAACAATCTTGATTCTGGTCGTCCCCTTTCTTTTGATGATGCTGAAAGTCTCGGTTTTGGAGAACAATCGATAGAATTTGGAGGAAGTCTAGTTTTTCCTGAAAACAGTAATCTCGGTGGTGAATTTGATATTGAATACCTCAACGGTATTATTCGCAATGGTCATATTCTTATCGGCATCGATCCGCAAGTGGGAGGACGAGTTAATAGTGATGATACAAGTTTTGATGTGGGAAATTTATCTGTAGGTTTTTTCTATAATTTCAATCGTGAATACGATAATGTTCCCGCTTTTGCTATTCGTACCGATTTAGGATTACCGACGGGAAATAATGCCGGGGGATTAGATTTTCGTCTGCGGGGAATTGCCAGTAAAACTGTTGGTCAATTCGATCGCTTGCATCTTAATCTCGATTTAAACATAAAAACTGACCCCGATAACGGCGATCGATCTTTTTTACCCGCTGCAATTCTCGGTTATTCGCGACCGATTGGTTATCCAAAACGTTTTGATCGCAGTTTTTTGGCAGAATTGGGCGTAATTACCAGCGATAATAGTAATGGTGGGGCGTTGATTCGCACTGGAATGGGAATTCGTCAGCAAATTAATCGTCAAGGTGTGATCGATTTCGGTATTGAGGGAGATATTTCTACTAATAGCAATGATCAAAGTCAATTAAAGTTAAAAATCGGTTATTCTTTCGGATTTTAGCGTAGCATACTAAAGATTAATCTTCAGGTCATAGGATGCCATGATGATAATAGTATGGAAAAATACACTTTTTTCTCTGGCAAAAATGGCTCAAAGTCTTATCTAGAGAAACTTCCGGGATTATGTCCCTCAAGTGTTACCGTGCAAGGCTTTCAAAGGTTTTGTCTATAAAAAAGATAATGTGTTATAACATTTGTATAATTCCCAAAAATAAAGAGAGGAAATAAGTTATGACAACTTTAACACTCCGAAAAATCGGTAATTCTATAGGGGTGATCTTACCGAAAGAGGTTTTATCCAGGCTGAATGTAGAAGAAGGGGATTGTATTTATATAACTGAATCGGCAAACGGGTACAGCATTTCGAGCTTCGATCCCGATTTTGAGGAAACTATGAAAGCTTTTGAAGATACTTACGCTCAATACCGTAACGCATTCAAGGAACTTGCCAAATAATGATTGAGGAACCGAAAGGGTTATCAAGCAAGGCAATCCGATCAATTCAGGACATTTTAATCGCTCGAACTGGGGGGATTGCCGGGATTTTAAACCCTACCTTACTGGAATCGACCATCGATAAACCAAAATTCTTTTTCCAGTACGAACCCGAATCATCGATTTTTAAATTAGCGGCAGCTTACGGTTATGGTTTTCTCAAGAATCATTGCTTCTGCGACGGGAATAAACGTATGGATCTAGCTGCCGTTTCTACTTTTTTGCGAAAGAATGACTATCTTTTAACCGCCAGTGAGGTAGAAGCGGCAAGCTTTTTTCTTGATCTCGCTGGTGCTATTGAAACCTATGAAGATGGTTTCGAGAGATTGACCGATTGGATCGAAAAACACGCAATTAAGCTAGAGAGAGAGGATTAACCTCAGTCTATTTTTCCTCCTTGATCTTGTGATGACCGTCAATTCTAGCTGTAATAATATGTAATGTTGTAATTAAGTTTATATCTTTTCAAGAAATTAAGATCAATGTCGAGTGTATTAGCACGGCGTAATGCACTTATTTAGGGTTAGAGGTAAGATTAAATTTGTCGATAAATTACCTAAGTTTAGATCTTAATTTTCTCTCGAAAACCTGAGTTAACCAAATCTCGTAAAATGAGGCGCGCTGTCCCTGGTTCTCCATTTAAAAAGAGAATCAGTGCTTCATCTAGCAAAGCTTTGGCGAATTCGGGGTCTTTTTGAACTCGTTCGTTGATTGTCTCTTGATAGTCTCTCGTTAGTGCCATAATCTCTTAAAGTTTTATCGTGGTGGGTTAGGGACAAGATTAAATTTGTCGATATATCACCTAAGTTATTCTTGCCTAACTCACTCTGCTAAACCGAATCCGATCCTTTAACAAATACAAAGAGACGATACCCCTTCAAAACCAGTTGATAGGATTATGGTAGTGACCGAAATCAATTTTTAAGAATCTAGAATGGGCTTTATTGTCTATTCTCATCCAAATAACGGCTAAATAGCCTGTTATATGCACTTTTTCTCGGTATTATCATGGCCTATCCTCTCTACGTCGCTTTTATTTGGCATCAACACCAACCCCTCTACAAATCCTCTCAAACTAGCAGTGACGCTTCGGGACAATATCGCTTACCCTGGGTGCGACTGCATGGGGTGAAAGATTATCTCGATTTAATCCTGATTCTAGAACGTTTTCCCAAATTACACCAAACCGTCAACCTTGTCCCCTCTTTAATCCTGCAATTAGAGGATTACGTCAACGGACTAGCTATAGACCCCTATCTTGCCCTCACCGTCACCCCGGAAGCGCAGTTAACCCCAGCACAAAAACACTTTATCCTCGAACACTTTTTCGATGCTAACCATCGTACCCTGATCGATCCGCACCCCCGTTACGCCCAATTATACGCACAGCGTCAAGAAAACGGTCATAGTTGGTGTATTAGCCATTGGAATCTGCAAGATTATAGCGATATCTTGGCTTGGCATAACCTCGCTTGGATCGATCCTATCTTTCACAGTGACCCGGAAATCGCAGCCTGGTTAGAACAGGGAAAAAATTTCAATTTAAGCGATCGCCAGCGAATTATCTCCAAACAGCGTCAAATTCTGCGTCGTATCTTGCCACAACACCGGTTAATGCAGGAAACCGGACAACTAGAAATCATTACCAGTCCCTACACCCATCCGATTTTACCCCTGCTGGCCAACTCGGAAGCCGGCCGGGTAGCAGTGCCGAATATGACCCTTCCTCGGCAATATTTCCGCTATCCTGAAGATATTTCGCGCCATCTCCAGAAAGCTTGGCAAATCTATATCGATCGCTTTGATAAACATCCTCGAGGACTTTGGCCCTCGGAACAATCCGTTAGTCCCGCAATTCTCCCCGCTGTCGCTAAACAGGGTTTTCAGTGGTTATGTTCCGATGAGGGGGTGTTAGGTTGGTCCCTGGGACATTACTTTCATCGCGACGAAAAAGGCAATATTAGCGAACCAGAATTGCTTTATCGTCCCTACCGTCTGGAAACTAGCAACGGCAATTTATCGATGGTTTTCCGCGATCATCGTCTCTCGGATCTGATCGGATTTAGCTATAGTGGCATGAAAGCGCAAGAGGCCGCTACAGACTTAGTTAAACACCTAGAAGCGATCGCCGAACAACTGAAAACCAACGCAGAAACCACGACCCTAGAAAAACCCTGGTTAGTTACCATTGCGCTAGATGGCGAAAACTGTTGGGAAAACTATCATCAAGACGGTTTACCCTTCCTAGAGAACCTTTATCAACTTTTAAGCGACCACCAAGCGATCGAATTAGTCACCGTCTCCGAATATCTCGATCGCTTTCCGGCTAATGCAAAAATACCCAGCAATCAACTTCATAGCGGCTCTTGGATCGATGCCAATTTTACCACTTGGATCGGCGATCCCGCTAAAAATAAAGCTTGGGAATATCTAATTTTAGCCCGTCAAACCCTCGCTAATCACCCGGAAGCGACGGAAGATAATAACCCCGACGCGTGGGAAGCATTGTATGCAGCGGAAGGTTCCGATTGGTTTTGGTGGTTTGGTTATGGCCATTCTTCTAATCATGACGCAATTTTTGATCAACTTTTCCGCGAACACCTGATCACTCTTTATCAAGCTTTAAATGAGCCAATTCCCTCCTATTTGCTCGAACCGGTGGAAGAACACGGGGATAAACAAAGTAATCGTCCGATGGCTTTCATTCACCCCATTATCGACGGTTTTGGTGACGAACAGGATTGGGATAAAGCTGGACGGATCGAAATTGGCGGCGCCAGTGGTACAATGCACCGGACTTCCTTAGTACAAAGGCTCTTTTTCGGTTGGGATCACCTCAATTTTTATCTGCGTTTCGATTGGAAACCGGGGGCAAACTTAGGAGAAGAAATTCCCGCAGAAGTACATTTATATTGGTATTATGACGAAGTCCATCGTCTGCAAAGTCCAATTCCCCTAGCAGATATTCCCCCTCGATCGCCCCTCGATTACGGTTATCATCATCATCTAGGAGTTAATTTAATCACGGAATTTACTTGGTTAGAAGTCGCTCAAGAATATTTTACTTGGCAACGAGTTCCTAGTAATGCCAAAGCTTCTTTTAATCAATGTTTGGAAATTGCTGTCCCCTGGGAAGGATTACACATTGAACCCGATGATCGTCTCCATTTAATCGCAGTTTTAGCTAATCAAGGTCAATACTATGATTTCCTCCCCGTTGAAGAATTAATCTTCCTGCAAAGACCTTAAATCAGTAATCAGTAATCAGTAATCAGTTTTTTAGTTATCAGCTATCAGCTAGAATCATACTAAATCCGTTGAGTATAGGCTACATATCAGGATAGGCAAGAGGCAAGAGGCAACCCCCCCCTGCCCCCCCGACATCGGGGGGGTCGGAAGAATAGATAATCAGTCTTTAATAACCCGATTTAGTATAAATCCTAAGTCCTGAAGGAATCACGGCGATGAAACAGGAAATTAAGCCCTTTAATCCTGATAAAATCTATGGAATAGTGCTTTCTGTCAATTTTTCCATTAATGCCCAATTTGCTCAAGAAGCGCAGGAGAAATTAAACGCTATTCTTGGGGAAATTGATGCGGATCACTGGCAAATTCACCACATCTGGGCAGCGGGAAATTAGCTATATAGTCCCATGATCTAGCTTTTTCAGGGCGCTGAGAGCATGGAGACGGACAATCGCCTCCCCATCGGCTGCTAAAGTCAGCAAAATACTTTTATTGTCCCGATCTAATTCTCCTAAAGCGATCGCTAGAGACTGTTTAACTCCCGTATCACCGAGGATCGCAGGACGGGAGTGATAAAAATTACCGAGAATTTCCCCTGCTTGTCGGCGTAATTTCTGGCAGGTTTGCCGGCCGAGAATAGCGATAATTTCCCGACAAATCAAGACATTTTCGCTATATAAAGCCTTTTCTAAGTAATTTAAAGCTTCCTCATCCTCGATCCAGCCCAATGCTCGCACTACAGTTAATTTTAAACTATCGGGAGTTAAGGAAGATTGCAGCAGTGGATTTAAAGCTTTGGCTGAGGTTGCTGTGCCGATACGACCGAGAGCGATCGCCGTTTCTTGACAGATATCGAGGTGGATATCGAATAACAGCGGTTGCAGATACTTAACTAAATCTGCTTGGGGATAATTTGGCCCCAGGTAACTACTAGCTTTAATTGCTTCCCGTCGCACCTCGATGGCCGGATCCTTTAACCCATCGAGGATAATCGCAGTAATCTGGGGATGGTGAAAACTGCTTAAAGCTTCCATCGCCATGGCTCGAATGGCGCTAGATTGATCCTTAACTACGGTTAAAAGCGGTTCGACAATTTCCGGCCGGCGAATTTGTGATAAAGCTTGTACGGCTAAAAAACGGGTGTTCGAGTCGGACAGTAATTGTCCTAAACTAGAGATCGCAGAACTGCCGATATTGGCTAAAGCGGCCGCAGCCATTTGGCTGAGTGTTTCCTCCTCCGATCTTTGCAATAATTGACTGAGAGCGAGAATACAGGCTCGATCGTCAAATTGACTGAGAATTCTCACCAGAAACCAGCGCATTTCCCCATCTTGTTCCTCGGATTCTAACAGGGCAATTAAAGGAGCGATCGCCGATTGGCCGATTTGGGGAAATAGTTTCGCTATCTCCCATCGCTGTTGAAAATCGCATTTTTGTAAAGCTTCTAGGGCTAAATCGAGGATTTCATCGTTAATAATCGGTTCAATCGCATCTTTTTGGTTTAAAAGTCGCTGTATGCTGGCGTTTACTGTCTCCCAGTCCTTTTTATTCAACGCTATCTGAGCTTTTTCTAGCAGAGCTTGCATCGTCAGAAATGGCCTCGATTTTCGTGCTACCTATCCCAAGAATGTCAGACTTTCTCGCTTTTGTCTTCTCTCATAATGCAAGAAACCGATAATAAATCTCTAAATTGTGCATCAGACATCAGTAGAGGGCGCATCAGCGATCGCACAGTAGGGACGACTATAACAAAGGGGTATTTCCAGGTCGTGTTGTTCCAAAAATTCCCGATTACTTAAAATCTTAGCGGTTTCTCCCTCTCCCACCACCTGACCACGACTTAACACCACCGTGCGATCGCATAGTTCTAAAGCCAGATCGAGATCATGGGTGGCGATCACTTGAGTTTGGGGTAGAGTGGCCAACAGTTGTATTAATTGCCGACGGGATCGGGGATCCAGTTGGGCGCTAGGTTCATCAAAAACTAAGACCTGGGGCAACATGGCTAAAACCCCCGCAATCGCCACGCGTTTTTTTTCACCCCCCGATAGATTCTGACTGTTTCTCTTACCGTAATGCTGGGAATCCAATCCCACCGCGTGTAAAGCATGATGACAGCGATGGTTTAAATCCTCTCCGCGAATGCCCTGATTCATCGGTCCAAAAGTCACATCTTCCCAGACAGTGGGCATAAATAGCTGATCGTCGGGGTTTTGGAAGACTAAACCGACAAAATTGCGGATATTTTCTAAATTCTCCGGTTTAACTTGGTAGGGACCGACGGTGATTTTACCCGTTTGCGGCGGGAGAATACCGTTAAAATGCAATAATAAGGTGGATTTTCCCGATCCATTGGCCCCGACTAAAGCCACCTTTTCCGTAGCTTCAATGGCTAAATTAATACCCTTTAACGCTTCTGTACCGTCAGGATAGGTATAAACTAGGTTTTCAATAAAAATCGGGTTGTGGTGCATGAAAAACGAGACTTTTACCTGAGTAGATGTACCATTTGACCCCAGAGGATCAGAATTACTATGCAAATTATAGCGAGATAATCTTTCAGCTTGCTTTGGGGAACCTGTACAGAGGGCAAGGAACCGGTGTAACCCCTCGATAACATGGCTTGATAAATGCGATCGCCACGTTCGTAGGTACGGATAAATAAAGCGCCGATTATATGTCCCACTAGCAGCCGTTGCCATCGGGGACTACTCATTAAATTGCGCGCAATTGCTGCCCTTCGCATGGAATTAAATTCAGCGATCAAAACAGCTAGATAACGGTACATAGAAGCCAAAATTGCCACCAATAAAGGGGGAGTTTTTAGGGTAACTAAGGCCTGCAACAGGTCGGGAATTGCTGTGGTTAAAACCAGAATATTGACCGTACAAAGACAGAGAAAAGCTTTTAGGGCGACACTGCCTAAAACCAGCAATCCCTCGCTAGTTATCCGCAAAAATCCCCAAGACCAAAGAATTTCGCCGCCATCACGAAAAAGAGTTCCCAATAAAACCACACTGATAAAGACAAATTCGATCGCCACTCTTTGTAAAAGTATGGGAATAGTCACCCGACTGATCAGAATTAAAATAATTAATCCTAATCCGTAAATCGCCCAAGTTTCCCAGCTACCATTCGGGGTTAAGGCTGTGGCAAAAACTAACAAAAGAGTAACTAAAACCCGGGTATGGGGCGCGAGTCTCTGCCAAAAACCGCAATTTTGGCGCTCATTTTGGTGAGAAAAAGTGGCAATGTGTAGCATTTATTCAGTGATCAGTGATCAGTGATCAGTTATCAGTTATCAGTTATCAGTGATCAGTTATCAGTTATCAGTTATCAGTGATTTAGGTATTTAGGGATTTAGGGAAATTTCAGCTAAATGCCCCACTTCCCCACTCCTGATTCTGATTCCTTACTCCTGATTTTGGGATTTTGGCATCACTAATTTACCGATACCCCAAGCGATGCCGAAAGTGGCAAGAGTTCCCAGAAAACCGGCGAGGGGAGTGGCGACACCTTCGGGAACACCTTTGAGGGCATAACCATCAAAAATTCGGGCGAAGGGTAATTGACTACCTAGGGCGTTAGGGTCTTCTTTTTTGCTAAATTGCAAGTCTTCCGCCACTCGATCGAGTCCGTCGGGATCGGGACTGGCAAAGGGAGAAAGAAAAACGGCGATAATTAGGGAGCATACCAGACCAATCAGAAAAAATTGGCTATTTCTGCGAATATTCATGGGCTAATCTTTATTAAACCTCTTGCATAATTAATTTTTGAGGGTTCAAAAACGGTAAAAATAAGGATTAAATTGCATAAAATCCTTAAATAGACCATTTAATTGATTATTATTCATTCTTAATTCTCCTGACTCCTGACGACCGGCTACTGACTCCTGACCCTAACAACAATTTTTGATTTTTACAAGAGGTCTATTGACGAGGAGCGTAGGCAGGAGGAACAGAAGTATTAAGGGAATGGGGCGGATTGTAGAGAAGATCGGGACGAGTTCGCCAGATATAACCGACAGCGAAAACGGTAATCACCGCTTCCCCGATGCCGATGAGGATATGCCAAGATAACATGGCAAAAAGGGCGAATAAAGGCGGTACAGTCCCCGATAAAGCCAATTGCAGGGCGCAAGCCAACGCAGCCACCACCACACTTGTCCAAGCGGCCAGGGCAACAGCGATCGCCATACCGCGCCAACTATGAAAACCGAGGGCTTTCCTAATCCCCAGATAGAGATAATAACCGCCAAAAGTCCCGATCAGACCCATATTGACGATATTTGCCCCTAAAACCGTTAAACCGCCATCTTGAAAAAATAAAGCTTGAACGATAAAAACCACCGCCATCACCAGAGAACCCGCCCAGGGACCGAGTAAAACCCCCGCGAGAGTCCCCCCTAATAAATGTCCGGAGGTTCCGCCCGGAATGGGAAAATTAATCATCTGGGCGGCAAAAATAAAGGCGGCACAAACTCCCATCAAAGGTACAGCCCGTTCAGCGTAGTGACCGCGCACTTTTTTGAGAGAAAAGCCAATCAGGACAACCGCAATTATCCAAGTAAATAGACTCACCGATGGACTCAAAAAGCCGTCGGGAATATGGAGGGCGAGATAAGGGGTAAGGAGAGGGTGAAACAAACCAACTCCCAGAAAATTAACAGACATTAAAATTCAGTCTCCTTGGGAATTTGGGTTAAAGATTTGCAGAGAATTGTCTCGCTAGGACGGAAAAGTCCTCTCTTCTAGTAGATAACTAACCGCTTCATTCTACAATGCCCTCTCTGGGGATTTAAACCCTTTAGCTTCTTAAGAATTTCTGTTATTTTTCCGGTCGTCAGGGTTTAGCTATCAGCAAAAATCTGATTATTCTCAAGCAATCAAATTATTTAAATTATTATTAACTTTTCAAGGTTTTTTCAGTTTTTATGCTAGGCATTAATCATTGAGCAGTGAGCAGTGATCAGTTAGAAGAGGCTGGTGACTATTAACCAGTATTCACTAACTAAGGTGATCAGTTTTAAGTAATATTATTCACCGATCACCGATTACTGTTAACTGATAACTGAAATGTCCCCCCCCCACATCTCCTCTACCTGCCACTTCCTAACATAAATAAAGATGAATCAGCTTAAAACTGTTGCTTTATTGGGTTTACTAGCCGGTTTACTTGTCGCTATTGGCTATGCGATCGGTGGTCAGGGTGGTGCTTTAATTGGTTTAGTAATCGCCGCCATTACTAATATCGGTTCTTGGTACTTCTCCGATCGCATTGCTCTGGCCGCTTACCAAGCCCAACCGGTCAGCCGCCAACAAGCCCCCGAACTCTACCAAATGGTGGAAAATCTCTCTCGTCAAGCCAATATTCCCACGCCGCAACTCTATATCGTCCCCACCCCCGCCGCTAATGCTTTCGCCACCGGCAGAGATCCCGAACACGCCGCCGTCGCCGTTACCGAGGGCATTTTAAACCTGCTGCCCGCCGACGAATTAGAAGCGGTTATCGCCCACGAATTAACTCATGTGCGTAACCGGGATACCTTAACCCAAGCTGTTGCGGCTACTGTTGCCGGGGCGATTTCCTACCTGGCCAGAATGCTGAGTTATGGTTTCCTGTTTACTGGCAATTCTCGCCATCGTCAAGGGGGCAATCTCATCGGTTTACTACTTACCATCTTTCTGGCCCCCCTTGCCGCCACTGTGATTCAGATGGCTATCTCTCGTACCAGAGAATTCGAGGCTGATGCTGGTTCCGCCCGCTTGACCGAGAATCCCGAAGCTTTAGCCCGGGCTTTAACCCGTTTAGAATCGATCGGTCGTCAAATGCCCTTAAATGCCAATCCTGCCTTTGAACCGCTGTTAATTAGCAGTCCTTTTTCGGGGCAGTTTCTGGCTAATTTATTCGCTACTCACCCATCCACCGAGGCAAGAATCGAAAATCTCCGTCGCATTCAACAGGAATTATTAACCTGATCCCGTTCTTAATTTTTAGAGGTTATCTAATGATAAGCTATCAGAGATGACCCCCTCTTTTTCGCTTTTTCTAGCTTGGTATGAAACCGTGATCAACTCTGAAGAAAAAAGACCGACTTGGGACGAATATTTTTTAATGATCGCTAAATTAGCCGCCACCAGATCCACCTGTTTAGCTTTTCCCGTCGGCGCGGTAATTGTCAAAGATCGGCAGGTTTTAGCTACGGGGTACAATGGTTCCCCATCGGGAACGGTTCATTGTACTGCCCAAGGTTTTTGTTATCCCGGTTTGGGAACCTGTCGAGAATCCGGAGAAATTCCCTCTCGGGCAATTCATGCTGAAGCTAATGCGATCGCTCAAGCGGCTAAACACGGTATTTCTACCCAAGGGGCTAGTATTTACGTTACTTTAGAACCCTGTATTTCCTGTCTAAAACTAATTATTTCTTCGGGAATTAAAGAAGTTTTTTACGAAGCGGATTTTAATAGTGGGACAAAAGCCATGTTAAGGGATTCTTTTCTGGAAACGGGGATTATTAAATATAAAAAGATTTATTTATCAGCAGAAATGGCTAGTCATGCGGCCTTATTTTTATTAAATCCCATTTCGATCGATCTCAGGTAGTTATCCTCAACGGCGACATCCCTCGACTTGATACGAGTGCAGCCTCTATAATCAGATTATAGGCGATCAACTATCGATAATGACGACCCCGCAACTTTTCGAGTGGGATGAAAATAAGCGTCAGGCCAATATAGAAAAACACGGCATAGATTTCGCCGACCTGGAAGCGATTTTTAGGGGTCCAATAATTGAGCGCGTGGATACCCGTCAGAATTACGGCGAAATTCGAGTGATTCTAGTGGGTACAATCGATAATATCGTTTTGGTGGTGGTTTATCCATGGCGTGGCTCGGTTCGTCGAATAATTAGTGCTAGGAGGGCTAACAACCGTGAACGAAGAACATATTACCAGAGTCACCCGCGAACAGTGGGCGAAGTTGAAAGGCAAAACGAACTGGGAGAAAGTTAAAGGGATGAGTGAGGCGGAAATTGCCAAAAACGCCCTAGAAGATGCCGATAATCCACCGCTGCCGGCTGATTTTTTCGATGAAGTTCTGGAATGCGCCCCGGGTTCCTTGAATCCCTAACCCTCCGATTAGTAACTGGATTTAGGGATTTTATCGGGGGCTGTATTAGCTTAGACTAACACAGCCCAAAGTTACTCTTTAAATGTCCAAATCCGTAAGATTTAAACGTGATCCGTGGGTTTCGATAAATTCTCGCCGGGGGGCAACTCGATCGCCCATAAGAATGGTAAATAATTCCTCTGCTTTGGCTGCGTCTTCGATTTCCACCCGTTTTAAAGTGCGAGTTTCGGGATTCATGGTGGTATCCCAAAGTTGTTGGGGCATCATTTCTCCTAACCCTTTAAAACGTTGGATTGTGTAGTTAGCATTGGAGGGAAATTCCGCTATCTTTTGCTGTAATTCTCGATCGCTATAGCAGTAGGAATGATTTTTACCGCGTTCCAATTTATAGAGAGGAGGACAGGCGATATATACATAACCTTGGTCAATTAAATTCTTCTGATAACGATAGAAGAAAGTTAACAACAAAGTTCGGATATGTGCGCCATCCACATCAGCGTCAGTCATTAAAACAATGCGATGATAGCGCAATTGTGAGGGGTCGAAATCTTCTCCTTTAATCCCTAAACCGAGGGCCGTAATCAAGGATTGAATTTCCGTATTTTTGTAGATTTTGGCATCATCGGTTTTTTCGATATTGAGGATTTTTCCCCGCAGAGGTAGAATCGCTTGAAAACGACGATCGCGCCCTTGTTTGGCACTTCCGCCGGCGCTGTCACCTTCGACGATGTAAATTTCTGACCTTTCTGGGTCTCTTTCGCTACAATCAGCCAATTTACCCGGTAAAGGTGAGGATTCCAAGACCGATTTCCGTCGTACTAAGTCCCGCGCCCGTCGGGCCGCTTCCGCCGCTTTGTACGCTTGTACTGCTTTTTCGATAATCGTGTCGGCCACTTGGGGATTTTGTTCTAAGTATTCGTTGAGAGTTTCCCCCACCAGGGAATCGACAATACCCCGGACTTCGGTGTTACCCAATTTGGTCTTGGTTTGTCCCTCGAATTCCGGTTCGGGGACTTTTACGGAAATAACGGCGGTTAACCCCTCGCGGACGTTTTCCCCCGCTAGATTAGGCTCGTTTTCTTTAATTTTATTGCGTTTACGAGCAACATTATTTAAAGTACGAGTCAGAACTGCCTTTAATCCTTCTAGATGAGTTCCCCCGTCAATGGTGCGGATGTTATTAGCAAAACCGAGAATATTGTCGCTATAGGCATCTATACACCACTGAAACGCCACTTCGATATTAATTCCGTTCTTTTCCCCCGATACATAGATAATATCTTTGTGCAGGGTTTCTTTTTCCCGACACATATAGGCGACGTATTCTTTAATACCCCCCTCATAACAATAGGTTTCGATGTGGGGTTCTTCGGGACGGTAATCGCTAAAGGTGATTTTAACACCGGCATTTAAGTAGGCTAGTTCTCGTAAACGTCCGGAGAGGGTACTGTAATCAAATTCGATGCCTTGGCTAAAAATTTCGGTATCCGGCAGGAAATTAACCCTAGTTCCCGTTTTTTCCTCTTGACCGGGACTGCTGACCAATTCTGTGACGGGGATACCTCTTTCGTAGCGTTGGGTATGTACTTTATGATCGCGCCAGACGGTGACATCGACCCATGCAGAAAGGGCATTAACGACGGAAATCCCGACTCCGTGTAACCCTCCCGACACTTTATAACCACCACTGCCAAATTTACCGCCGGCATGAAGTATAGTGAGAACGGTTTCGAGGGCAGATTTACCCGTGGTGGGGTGAACATCGGTGGGAATACCCCGGCCATCGTCGGTGACGCTGACGGAACCATCGGCCTTGATATCCACTTCGATATGAGTACAGTAACCCGCTAGGGCCTCATCGATCGAGTTGTCCACCACTTCATAGACTAAATGATGTAGTCCCCGCGGCCCGGTCGTACCGATATACATCCCCGGCCGCTTCCTGACTGGTTCTAACCCTTCGAGAACTTGTATCTGTTCCGCGCCGTAGTTACTTGTCATAAAATTTCCCTAAAAAGGCTGTGATCCCTGATTGAACCTAAATGAATGGCAAAATCTTCAAAAATTCTAGCACATAAGGGTTAAAGACTGCTTAAATGCCTTTAGGGAGAATTTTTTATTAGGGTTGGGGTGTGGGGTGTGGGGTGTGGGGTGTGGGGTGT
>LFEF01027227.1_pt1 | contig 95183 bp, 78 predicted proteins | sample 619371 | NCBI WGS metagenome assembly LFEF01 (sample SAMN03014291, study PRJNA259931) | freshwater metagenome | biome: lake; feature: waterbloom | place: China: Taihu Lake | collected 2006-08 | depth 0 m m
TTATAGCGGTAAGCGCTTGAGTGAGATACAGACCAAGCTTTGCCTAGCATGGTTTATAGCTTGTGACACTGTACCTAATACGACTGCACACCGCTATAAGCTAGTGAGGTACACATATTTTTCTTCCCTTTTGACTTTTGCCTCTTGCCTTTTGCCTAAAACCCATAACTTTTGTACCTCAGCAGACTGAAAAACGCTATAAGCTTTTGGTTAGGAATGTTAGGGATTGGTGGTTTAAGTTTCCTCCTCGATCCCCAAAGGATTCCTCAACTGTTAAAATTACCTTTTTTAAGTACCAAACCTTTAGGAGTAATTTTTTTATTGCTGGTTACGGGATATTTTTTGTTGACTATCACCTATAAAAAATCCATAAGAATCGGCAAAGAAAATATCTATTTACCCTCTTGTAATCTTTCTCTAGCTTTGATTTTGTTGACTTTTATTGATTGGATATTAGCCGCTAGAGTTCTATATCTTCTTCTCCCGGGCAGCTACAATACTTCGTTTTTAGGATTTTTCGGTCTCTATGTATTTGCCATGACGGCAGGGGTATTAAGCAACGTGCCGGGGGGAATAGGTGTTTTTGAGTTTATCATGCTGAGATTGCGCCCCGAATATGTATCTAATGCCGAGCTTTTAGGTTCTTTAATCGCCTATCGAGCTATTTATTATTTGCTGCCTTTAATTGTCGCTTTTGTCTGGTTGTTGGGTTACGAGGCGCGCAGAAAATAATGCCCGCAAATTAGCTTAAACGGACAAAAAAAAGTCCCCATGCCGTCATAGCTGGGGAGCATCAATCTAGTAGGCTAAAGTTTCTAAAGTTTCCCGTAGATAGGAACAAATGCGAGCATCAGCATCGTCTCTATTTTTACCTGATTCTAGTTGTTCTTGCTGCCAACGCCGAAAACCGGAACTAGCGGCGATGGCTTGTTTTAAATGCTCCCAAGTGTGATGATCTTTGTGAAGTGGGGTGTCAGAAAATGTGGTGGAGTTGCCCATCTTTACCTCTGGTGGTAGGGTTGCACTTTTTAACATAACTTAAAAATGGCTGGAAATTCTGATAACTGGGACACAATTAGGCAGAAAAAGGTGTTGCCTAGCGGGAAAGCTGCGGGGATGCCAACACCTTTTTTGAGGAAATATAGCCGATTTTTAGGAGATTTTGCTGGTTTCTGCCGCTTCTTCCGCCTCCACTTCCGCATTTAAAGCTGCGGGGGGAATGGGGATAGGAAATACCGACGGCAGCTTAGCGGCGGCATCTTCAGGAGGCTGCCCGGAGTGAAAACGACGGTAGCTTAAAACACCAGCTACGGTGATTGCTCCTGTAGCGGCGGCAACCCCTAAAATAAGTTTGTTAGCATCGACAGGGAAGGTGGTATTGCTGCCAAAAATGCCTTTAGCTTTAGCGAAAGCACAAGCGGAGGCACTGCCAGCATCAAGAGTACCTAAAACAATACCACTGACGAGGGTGGCACTAACGGCGATGGAGGTGAAAAAAGTTTTCTTCATAATTGCCTTGGGGATAGGTTGTCAATAGCGATTATCCTTGCATTATAGATATCTCCATCACAATTGTCTATTTTATTTCCGTTGGTGACATTGAAATAATTTTGTTTAAGGATAATGAATTATCAATATCGTGTTGGGGGTAGTCTTGCCTATAACCATCCTACCTATATCGAGAGAAATGCCGATCGAGAACTGTTAACGGCGTTAAAAAATGGTCAATTTTGCTACGTTTTTAACTGTCGTCAGATGGGCAAATCCAGTTTAAGGGTACGAGTGACCCATATTTTACAGCAATCGGGCATGGATTGTGCGGCGGTAGATATAACCAGTATTGGTAGTAATGATAATTTATCCCAATGGTATAACGGCGTGATCACCCGTTTGTTTTTAGGATTTAATCTGACGGGAAAAATTAATCTTAAATCCTGGTTGCGCGAGCGAGAGGATTTACCCCCCGTGCAGCGTTTGGGACAATTTATTGAGGAAGTTTTATTAGTTTATTGTCGGGGAGAGAAAATATATATTTTTATCGACGAGATCGATAAAATTCTCAGTTTACAGTTTTCTCTAGATGACTTTTTTTCCCTGATTCGTTATTGTTATAACCAAAGGGCGGAAAATTCCCAGTATGAAAGAATTACTTTCGCTTTATTCGGTGTTGCTACCCCAGCAGATTTAATTCGCGAAAAGACCCAAACATCTTTTAATATCGGCCAAGCGATCGAATTAACAGGATTTAATCTTGCAGAAATTGCTCCTTTAGCCGCGGGATTATCCGGTCAAAGTAATTATCAACCCGACTGGTTAGAAAAAGTTATTTTTTGGACGGGAGGACAGCCATTTTTAACCCAGAAAATTTGTCAGCTATTGCGGGAAACTAATTTAGATATTGAGACGCTGATCAAAGAGAAAATTATTAATAATTGGGAATCTCAAGATGAACCAGTTCATCTGCGAACTATTGCCGATCGCTTGTTAAGAAATCAAGACAAAGCGGGTCGTTTGTTAGGTATCTATCAACAAATTTTAGAAAAGGGGGCAATCGCGTACGATGATAGCCCAGAACAAAGGGAATTAAGGTTATCGGGGTTAGTGGTTAAAAAGGATAATCAATTAGTAGTTTATAATCCTATTTATCGAGAAATATTTAATTTTAATTGGGTGGAAAAACAATTAGAGCAATTGCGTCCCTACTCAGAAGCGATCGCCGCATGGCAACAGTCTAATTATACCGATGAATCGCGGCTTTTACGCGGAAAAGCTTTAAATAATGCCCTCGATTGGTCTCAGGGGAAAAGCTTAAGTAATCTTGATTATCAGTTTTTAACTGCTAGTCAAAATCTCGATAAAAGAGAGGCGGAAATTAGCCTAGAAACCCAGAGGCAAGCTAATAAAATTCTAGCAATCGCTCACCAAAAAGCCACCAAGAGAATTCAAATTGGCTCGGTAATTTTAATTGCTTCTCTTTTGGGTTCTCTCTTAGCTTTTATTCAGGTAAAACAAGCGTGGCAGCAAGTAGAAACCGCTCAATTGGGTATTCAACTACAGCGCAATGGTGACAGTTATTGGCAACAATTTCAATTTGAAGAACTAGAATCTTTAATTGCGGCCATGCAAGCAGTAAATAGTTTAAAAAATATCGTTACTGATGGGCAAATCTTGGGTAAATATCCTGCTACCAGTCCAATTATTACCCTACAACAAATTTTAGATCGCATTCAAGAAAAAAACCAACTGCAAGGACACCGGGGAACTATTTATAGTGTTAGTTTTAGTCCAGATGGTCAAAAAATCGCCACTGCTTCTCAGGATGGGACGGTAAAAATTTGGAATAAAAAAGGTGAGAATATTCAAACTTTGACAGGTCATCAAGGGGCAGTTTATAGTGTTAGTTTTAGTCCAGATGGTCAAAAAATCGCCACCGCTTCCGAAGATAAAACCGCCAAAATTTGGAACTTGCAAGGGCAAAATTTAGTCACCTATTCTGACCATCAAGAATCAGTTTATAGTGTTAGTTTTAGTCCCGATGGTCAAAAAATTGTGACTACTTCCAGGGATAAAACCGCTAGATTATGGAATTTATCAGGTCAAACTTTACAGGTATTTAAGGGACATAAAAGATCGATAGATGCAGCTAGTTTTAGTCCCGATGGTCAAAAAATTGCCACCGCTTCCCGGGATGGTACGATTAAAATCTGGGATTTATCAGGTCAAATTATCTTGAGTTTGGGTAAAGAAAATATTGAGGCTTTTTATAGTGTTAATTTTAGTCCTGACGGTAAAAAATTTGCCGGAGCAGCGGCAGATAAAACTGCTAAAATCTGGGATTTACAGGGAAATTTAATAGCTAGTTTACAGGGACATCAAGATTTTGTCAACAGTGTTAATTTTAGCCCTGATGGCCAGTTTATAATTACCGCATCTAGTGACGGTAGTGCTAAAATTTGGGGAATGCAAGGGGAAGAAATAACCACTCTTAGAGGACATCAAGAATCAGTTTTTACTGCTGTATTTAGTCAAGATGGAAAAGAGGTGGTAACTGGATCGAGTGATGAAACGGCTAAAATTTGGCAACTGAACAATTTAAATCAAGCTAAGGCCGATAATACCAGTGTTAGCATTAATTCTCAGGGCAATATTATCGCTATTGCTAACAAAGATGGTCAGATTACTTTACTCAATTCCCAGGGAAAAAAAATTAGAGAATTTGCCACAAAAATGCGCTCAATCTATAGTATAGCTTTTCATCCCGATGGTAATCAGATGGCGATTACAGGAAGAAATGGAAAAGTCCAAATCTGGAGTCAAAAAGGAACAATGCTTCAAGAATTTACTGCCAGTCAAGTACCGATTTATAGTCTTGCTTTTAATGGAGAGGGAACAGCAATAATCACGGGAACAAGCGAGGGAAAAGTTCAATACTGGCATTTAAGTAATTATCGGCCTCAATTAATTAATTCCTGGAGAGCCGATGATAATATTATCTATGATTTGGTGTTTTCTCCCGATCAACAAAAAATTGCTACGGCTGCCCGGGGAAAGATTAAAATTTGGGATTTGCAGGGTAATATTTTAAAGGAGATTAAAACCGATTCTTTTCCCGTTTATGGAGTTAGTTTTAGTCCCGATGGTGAAAAAATCGCCGCTATTTCAAGGGATGGTACAGCTAGACGCTGGGACATGGACGGAAATTTGCGCTCGGAGTTTAAAATAGAAGAAGATATCGTCTATGGGATCGCTTTTAGTCCTGATGGTCGAGAGATTGTGATTATTGCTAGGGATGGTCAAAAGCATCGATGGACCTTAGAAACAGAATATGATTATTTACAAAAATTGCTCGATCGAGGTTGTCTTTGGTTAGGAGATTATCTCGAAAATCGTCCCGAAAAACGAGAAGCTTTATCCCTGTGTACTAGGAAAATAAAACCATCGAATTAAATTAATTCTTCGAGTCATATTGTCAACTTGGTTTGACTGGGTGGGGGGGCAAAGGTTAAATTAATTAGTTAATTTCTTCGGTAATTATTGCCTAACCCACCCGCTAAATAATCTTAACTTTTTAATCCGATGGGGGGGGATTTTCTGCGCTTGGCGAGCGAGTTTCTGGGGGAGTATCTTTTCCGATAGTTTCTTCTGGGGGCAAATCTTCCTCGGTAACTTCAATAATCACCGTTTCGCTAACAGCAATAGTTTCGACTTCAACAGTTGCGACAGGTTCAGTCGGGGGAATTTCTGGGGCATTTTCGGAAGAGTTGATCTCTTCCGTTGCCAAATCAAAATCATCGAAATCATCGAAATCATCGAAAGTTTCTTCATCATCAATAATTTCTGTGGCCTTTTCCCCAATTTCTGTCACTGATTCTGTAATAGTTTCCCCGATAGCTGCCGCTGTTTCGACAACGGGGGCAACCGTTTCTTGAGCTTTTTCCCCAATTTCTGTCACTGATTCTGTAATAGTTTCCCCGATAGCTGCCCCTTTTTCGACAACGGGGGCAACCGTTTCTTTAACCGTTTCTTTGACTTTTGCTGCTACTTTCTCAGCTTTAGCTTTAGTTTTGGGGGATTGAGAGGAAGTAACTTTCCCCAGACGATTGCCTAACCAACCGACAATAGTAAATAATTTAACCGGTTTGTCGGGATAAAAAAGTGCTTGTCTGAGTTTGAGAGTTTGCCAAGCGAAAGCAATAAATAAAATGGCTGCGGCAGCTTGTCCGAGGAGGATAGCGCCTGTAATCCTTCCCGCGCACAACCAGAGGACAAGAGCATAGAATAATCCTACCGCACTCCAGAGAAAATCATCTTGACGGTGGCGATCGGGGGCGATAAAAGCGGTGGTGAGGAGGTACAGACTACTCAATCCCACAACGACCGCTAGGATATAGGGCAACATTTGCGATTCTCCTTTGACATTTCCTTTTTTATTGTGCGTTATTTGGGGTCGATCGAGTCTATTTTTTGATTAATTTTGGAAATTCTCAAGTCAGATCGTCTTTACCTGTGTTTATGAATAGTCATCGTTAATATTAGGAAATTCTGGGTTTATCCTCTAAACAAGCTTTCGTAGCAAACAATTAAGTTTTGAGATTTAACAAGCAAAGAGGAATTAGGAACCCTTGATCAACCCACAGACAAACTGCTATCTTTAGTAATTAGTGCCGATGAGAAATATTTGATTATTGTTAGGGCTGACAAAACTATAAAAATCTGGCAGAATAAAGCGTTTCTCCCCTAGATGAGCTGCGTTTTTGCGACTGAAATCCTTACTGGGGCAAATTTTTATTTATACTTCACCTTGACGAGAAACGCTGAAACTAGGATAAAATAGGAAAATTAAGACAAGTATTCCGAGGATTCTGCCTAATTTATTTAATCCTAACTAACGTTTTTTAATTAAACTCAATCCCGCAGCAATTAAGCCTAAACCCAATAATCCCCAAGTGCTACTAGGTTCGGGAATTCCTAAGGCTTTCAGTGCCAATTGACCGATTAATTGATGACTGCGGGTGGTGGGATGAATATTATCCCAAAAAAGGTATTCATTCGGATTAGGACAAACTTGGATAGGTTGCACGGGAATTCCGTCTTGAATGGTACTTAAACAAGCTTGATCAACATTAGTAAATCCGTACTCAATGGGACGATTGCGAGCATCGGCAAACAGGGAAAAAATGTCAAGGGAAGTAATTTCAATACTGGGGAGATTTTGCGATAAACTACTCAAAGTGAAGGCCAGTAAGCCGTTATGAGATTGGGTGATTAGACTAAGATTGCTGGAGTTAGGAGTTGATAAGGTGGCGGGTAATTGCCCTAAATCTGGTAAATTGGGAATGAGAAAATTTCTAGCACCAGCATTGTAAAGATCAATAATATAATCGCCGATATTGTCAACGGAATCACTCACATTGATTGGCTGATTACCAAGATAATCATTCGCACCACCAAAGACAATATACAAAGCATCAGAGTCCACGGCTGGATTTGTCAACAAGAAACCGCCTACTTGTTGTTCAATGCCGGGCAAGCCGGGATCTACTGTGTTAGCATTGCCAGTAGTGGCACCAGCGATAGCAAAATTTGTCTGTAGAGTGGGGGTGAGTCCTAGGGATGTTTGCAGATATTCTACCCAAACTATACCATTAGAAAATCTTTGGTCGTAGGGAGGCTGGGGGGCAATTCCTCCAGAGGCAATAAAAAATCGCCCAGCATCGGAGAGACTATCCCCAAAAACAAATGCCTGGCTAAAGGCATTGGCTGCGGTGGGGACGCAAAAGGAAAGAATGACAAAACCTGTAACAGACAGAGATTTTTTCAGGTGGTTATTGAACATAAAATAGATGGGATTCTACCCTAGATCAATTAGCGTGTTCTGCACAAATTAACATATTTTGGCTCAAAAAGCTTTTTTTGTAAGATATTTTTAACAAATCCGCTCAAGGGTTTTTAAAGTTAAGAATTTAACTTTTGCTATGATTGACTTAACCCCGACAGCTAGTTGATAGCAGAACAGTAGCTGGGGGTCTAGAGATGAGGCCAAATCCCGTCACACTTCCTCTTGATGAGCAACGTTGTCTTAAATTATCAAAATCGAAACTTATGCCGACAATATTTTATTGGGGAGAAGATGAATTTGCTATTAACCAAGCAGTGAAAAATCTGCAAGTAAAACTTCTCGATCCCAATTGGATACAGTTTAATTATGATAAAATCAACGGCGATCGCCATGAAGCAATTATCGAGGCCTTCAATCAAGCGATGACTCCAGTTTTCGGCATGGGAAATCGTTTAGTTTGGTTAGCTGATACGGTTATTTGTCAACAATGTTCCGAGGATATTCTCAAGGAATTACAGCGCACTTTGCCCAATTTACCCGAAAATTCCTATCTGTTATTAACCAGTACCAAAAAACCCGACTCCCGCTTAAAATCGAGCAAGTTTATCCAAAATCAGGCAGAGGTTAAAGAATTTGAACTAATTCCACCTTGGAAAGTCGAGGAAATTGCCCAAAGAGTTAGGGAAATTGCCAAAGAAGTGGGAGTAAAATTAACTCCCGATGCGATCGAACTCTTAGCAGAAGCGGTGGGAAATAACAGCCGCTTGCTGTGGATGGAGTTAGAAAAACTGCGTTTATTTAAAAATAATTCGGCGGGAACTATTGACAAAAAGGACATTTTAAGCTTAGTCAATGCCAGCAATCAAAGCAGCCTACAGTTAGCCAGTGCGATTTTAAAACGGGAGACAGGCAAGTCCCTAGAATTAGTCAATGAATTATTAAATCGTAACGAGAACCCCTTGGCTATCACCGCCACCCTAGGGGGTCAATTTCGCACTTGGGCAATAGTGAAATTAAAAATTGAAGAAGGAGAAAAAGACGAGAAAAATATCGCCGCCGCCGCCGAAATTGCCAACCCCAAGCGACTATATTTCATTCGCAAAGAGATACAATCCTTTTCTTCTAAACAACTTCTCGCCACCTTGCCCATACTTCTCGAATTAGAATATCGTCTCAAGCGGGGTGCAGAACCTTTGGCGACTTTGCAAACCAAAATTATCGAACTTTGTTGTTTATTGGTGACTTAATACTCTTCCTTGCTTTTCAGAAATCCTCTAGAATAAGATTATATAGACTTCTAAATAACCACAATGACCGATGATGCCATCCCTAGTCTAAACTTAGCGATCTCTAGTTTAGCCACGAGTAATCATTTCGCCCGTTGGGTGACGAAAGCACCCCTACCGGGGGGATATGTGCATCATGACTGTGAATGGACCGAGAGTCTAACCACGGAATGGATGGCATGGCAGGAAATGTTCTGTCTGGAAAAAATGCCGACCTTGCCGATGTTAGAGCAATTAGAAGGAAATTATCGACCTAAACTGACTCTTTCGGGAGAAGGCGGCAGTTATAGCGGTCAATTAATGCAGAAACTAGGTATTAGTCTCTGGGAATGGTTATTTCAAGCATCAATCAGTCAAAGTTTCGCCCAAAGTCAGGGAATCGCCCTCGGCAAAAATCAGCCCCTGCGAATTCGCTTGGAATGTCGCAATCCCTATTTAATTCTGCTGCCCTGGGAAATTATGCAGCAAGCGGGTAAACAGGCCATATCTCTACATCCGAATATACTCTTTAGCCGGACCACCAGCGATGTGGACCCACTGCCACCGATAAAAACGAGTAATAGTCTCAATATTCTCTTAGTTATCGGCGAAAAACAGATTAAAACCGCCGCTAGTTCCCTCAACCTCACCGCCATTAATACGGGTGGAGAAACTAATTCCGACCAGGCACTGGAATCCGAGGCCGCCAATCTTATCCGGGCCATCTCTCCTGGGGGCAGTGGTTCCCTCCCTCAGAATTGGGGAGTGAAAGTCAAAGTCAATACCCTAATTCGACCGGGGTCCGAAGAACTGACCAGGTCCTTGGATACGGGTAAATATCAAGCTTTTTTCTACGCTGGTCACGGAATGGCCGCCCCCAATGGCGGTTCCCTATTTCTGCGGACAGGGGAACAGGTAAACGGGACGGAGTTAGCCCAAGCTTTGGTCAGAAATCAGGTCATTTTAACGGTTTTTAATGCCTGTTGGGGTGCTTATCCCGCTAAATCGGGTCAGGAGATGATTCCCCGCAGCAGTCTGGCGGAAGTCTTGATTCACCACGGCGTTCCCGCAGTTTTGGCCATGCGAGATGCGATAGCCGATCGAGAGGCCTTGAGTTTTATCGAAGTTTTTACCCGCACCCTCTTCGGGTTCAAAGACAAAGAAGCGCAGATGTCCAACTTGTTTCCCGGTCCGAGAGTCCCTATCGATCAGGCCGTTCGCATCGCCAGGCAGCAGTTATTAACCCTCTACAAGTACAATCAGCCCGCTTGGACTTTGCCGATTCTCTATATGCACCCGGAATTCGACGGGCAATTGCTGCAAACCCTTGATGAGACTCAATCACCGACGGTTATGCCCAATATCTCCAGAACCATGCCCGCCGCTTTCTTATACTATCTCGATCGTCCCGAAAGAAAATGGTCAATCCGTGGTGGTGGCATGAATATAGGACGGGACATGGAAAATGATCTACAGATTACTGAAAAATGGGTTAGTAAAAACCATTGTCGGATAATTTGCCGTAAAAATGCCGATTATCCAGACTATCAATACTTTCTCGAAGATTTCTCCCGTTTTGGTACTTTTATCTACCAAGATGGCCACTGGAAGCAGGTACATAACCAAGAAGTTCCCCTAGAGTCCGGTTTACAGATTCGCTTCGGCAGTTGCCAAGGCCAAATCCTCGCATTTGTGGTGGAATAATTAGGGTTGGCTGAAAAAGTTTGTCGTCGGGGTGGGGTGTGGGGTGTGGGGTGTGGGGTGTGGGAAGAATAAATAGAAATAATCTCCTGTCTCCTGTCTCGGAGTCTCCTGACTCCTGCCTTCGTTAACTAAGTTTTTGCTTCCTCTTTCAGGGAATAAATTGGTTTAAACCAACCTTTGCGCCAGAAGTAGAAAATCAAGCCTCCCGCTACGGCTAACATAACTAACCAGACCAGGAAATAACTCCATTCTCCTTTTAATTCTGGCATATTCTCGAAGTTCATGCCATAGACACCAACGATAAAAGTTAAGGGAATAAAAATCGTCGAAATTACGGTTAAAAACTTCATAATTTCGTTTAATTTATTGCCCATAGTGGACATATAAACATCCATCAAACTCGCCGCTAATTCTCGATAAGCTTCGATAATTTCCAGAATTTGAATGACGTGGTCGTAGGAATCCCGAAAATAAATTTGTACCTCATCGCTGACTATACCATGATGGTCACGCATCAGTAAATGTAGGACATTTCGCATCGGCCAAATTAAGCGACGCAGTGCCAATAATTCCCGACGGACATCATAGATTTCCTGCATTGTATCTCGATCGGGATTACTAATGATCATATCTTCCAACGCTTCAATCCGATCTTCGTAGTGTTCTACCACGGGAAAATAACCATCGATAATCGTATCTAATAATAAATAGGTTAAATAATCCGCCCCCGATTTCCGTACTCGTCCCTGGGAAGTGCGAATTCGATCTCTGACTATCTCAAAACAGTCCTGTAATTCCTCCTCTTGAAAACTTAAAAGATAGCGTTTTCCCAAGACAAAACTCACCTGTTCCGTATCAAACCCGCTTTCATCTTCCTTCAGTCGCACCATCTGAGAAATCACTAACAATTGATTGTTATAATCTTCTAACTTGGGTCGCTGCGGCACATTAACCACATCTTCTAATAATAAAGGATGCAGATTAAAAATTTCCCCTACTTGTTTTAAAACCGTCTCACTACCTAACCCTTGAATATCCATCCAAGACACGGTATTTGTGCCAATATAGGGGGCGCAAGCATTGGGGGTAATATCCACCTTGCGAATGGCGTTATCTTCATCGTAGTCGATTAAAATAATCCGCGAGGGTTTGGCATCCGGTTCGATAATTAATGTCCCCGGTTCACTACCCGGTTCATCATAAAAATAATCGAAGTAGTCTTCTTCCTCGTCTCCATCGGTATCGGGACGATTGTTAACGAATATATCAGGTTGTAGTTGGGTCATAAGCTTACAACAATCTGGCTAATTTGGGCAATAAGAAAACAGAAAAGTTAAAAAATTTAATTTGCCTAAAGTTACTATCTATCGCCATGAGATTACATTGACATACTCCCACCGTCAAGCTACGCTGTGACGGGGGATTCTTTCCACATCGCTGTTAGAAATTCCTTGTTCAACGAGACAACTTAGATTCTCAATGTCTCCATTAAAAACCCAGAGGTCGGACTCTCCCAAGGCGTTTGGGTCGGTTTCTGTTTGCCCAACAGTACCGTTGACACTTCGACTTCGCTCAGTGTCAATGCCGAGCGAAGTCGAGGCATTGAGATGATTTCCCAAATATTTCAACCCTTTTTTCAGAATATTTATTGCTGCATTATGATCCCTATCTAAGATTGTTTGACAATTAGGACATTGATGAGTTCTAGTGCTTAATGTTTTTTGAACTCTCGTCCCACAAACTGAACAATCTTGAGTCGTGAAATGGGGAGGAACAGCAACACAGACAATCCGATAAATCTTGGCAAAATAATTTAACCATTCAGTAAATTGATACCAAGAAGCATCGGAAATCGACTGGGCAAGCTTACGGTTTTTTACTAAGTTTCTTACCTTTAAAGCTTCATAGACGACCAGATCATTAGACTGGACTAACGCCAAAGCATCTTTAATTGCTTTGTCTTTACGTTGTCTTGATACTTTAAGATGAAGTCTAGCCACTTTTATCCGTTGCTTGTGATAGTTGTTAGACTGTTTCTTTCCTTGACGAAATTGTTTTGATAATCTCCTTTGTGCTTTTTTCAGTCGTTTTTCTGACTTTCTTAAATAACGGGGATTCCCTACGGTATTGCCTTGGGCATCGGTATAAAACTCTTTTAACCCTAAGTCAATTCCTGTTATTTGTCCCGTTGGTTTATGGTATTCTTGCCGTTCTACGTCAATCAGAAACTGGCAATAATAACCGTCAGCGCGTCTAACAACTCTTACCCGTTTAATCTGTTGCTCTGAATAATAAACTAAGGTCTTTTGACTACACCATAAATCAAATTCTCCTGCTTTAAAGCCATCGGTAAACTTAATTTTACGTCTATCATCAGATAGTTTGTAGCCTGTTAGTTTGTACTCAACATCTCGACTTCGCTCGACGTTGACCCTGAGCGAAGCCGAAGGGTCAACGGAACGACTATGCTTTTTGAACCGAGGAAACCCCTTTTTTCCCGGTATCTTGGCATGACAATTCTGGTAAAATTTAGTAATTGATTGCCAGGCTCTATCAGCAGCCGATTGACGAGCTTGAGAGTTTAATTTGTTAACCCAAGGGGTCTCTTTATTGTTAGCTAGTACCGAGCAAAGTTTTTGGAGATCATTGCGGGTTGTACCCTTATGATCCATCCAATAACGAACACAAGAATTACGCACAAACTGAGAAGTTCTAATAGCTTCATCAAGTTTTTGGTATTGTTCTGGTGTCCCGTTTTTTAACTTGGCTTCTACGACTAGCATTGATTAATCTTCGACCCTGGATAAATTAAGTATAACACAGTTTACCTACAAATGGTAGAATTAAAATCGTGCTTCGCGGTTGATATTCTGGTCGGATTTCATCCCCCGCAAAGGTGAGTATCTTGTCGAAAAATCTAGCGGGGGCATTCATCCGACATTTTAGGTAATCAAAGCTACATCAAGGAAGATACCGAATTGGGTTTTGCCCACCTTCAGCAAACTCAACCCAATTTACGGATGTTGCCCCTATGTACTGAACATGAGTTAATCGAATGTCGTATCGACCTTCCCTGTCTGCTGGCTCTGCACCAGCATGGTTCGCTATGTACAAATTATTCGCATTATTCTCATCATCACGATGATAAAGAATAATACGGTCAACTTCACGATTGGGATCGATCTTCCACTGACCCGTTGAACCAGTGTTGTCATCGTGGAGAACAAAGTGTTTTCCCTCTGTAAAGATAACGACTACCTTTTCATTTGGCTTTATGAAGTCACGGGCTTTCACAAAATCAGCAATTCTCATACTTGTGAGGCACAAAGTTTCTGGTTTTAGTTAGGGAACAGGCAACAGATGGTGTACTTTATAAGACTGAGAAACGCTATAAATGATTAACGAAATACATCAGACTACAATCACACCCAACAAAAAAGCTCTAACTTGCCCGGGCAAAACCTCTCACAGATATCTCTCCAGTTGCAATGGAAAGATAACTTGAGGTCTAACTGATTGATTATGCTCCCAAATAAGCCGCTAATTCTTCCGAACCGCCAATTAATTGGCCGTCAATGAAGACTTGTGGGGTGGTGGTATTGCCACTCATTGCCCGCAGAGAACGACTGGTGGCATCGCGTCCGAGGATAATTTCTTCGTATTGTAGGCCTTTTTCTTCTAACATTTTCTTGGCCCGGAGGCAGTAGGGACAGCCCACTTTCGAGAAAAGAGAGACTAAAGGCGGTTTTTTGGCTTCTGGGTTGATGTAGTTTAACATCGTTTCCGCATCGGAGACTTTGAAAGGATCTCCCGGTTCTTCCGGTTCGATGAACATTTTCTCGATAACACCATCTTTGACTAGCATCGAATAGCGCCAAGAACGTTTACCGAAACCTAAGTCAGCTTTATCGACTAACATCCCCATTCCTGCGCTAAATTCGCCGTTACCGTCGGGAATCAAGACGACATTATCACATTCTTGATCTTTTGCCCACTCGTTCATGACAAAGGTATCATTCACCGACAAGCAAACAATAGTATCTACGCCATTTTCCCGAAAAACTGGGGCTAATTCGTTATATCCGGGTAAATGAGAGGTGGAACAGGTGGGAGTGAATGCCCCGGGTAAGGCAAAAAGAACAACGGTTTTTCCTTTGAATAATTCCTCGCTGGTGATGTTCACCCATTGATTATTTTGACGTATGGGAAAGGTGACATCGGGAACTCTCTGTCCTTCTCGGTTTGGTAGCATAATCGTCAACTCCTAAGGGCTAAGTCGTACTCATTTCGAGTTTGTATGATTTAAGTGTACTCATAACGACTATGAGTTGTCAATAAGTATTTATACTTAAATCAGGAGACAGGAGACAGGAGACAGGAGACAGGAGAATGGGAAATAGACAAAAGGCAGTAATATTGATTAGTTAATTTCCCCAACTCTCACACCCCACACCCCACACCCCACACCCTACACCCAACCCCTTTTTTTACTGAAAAATGATGTTTTCCTTACTGAAAAAAAGCTATAAATGGCTAGGACTAGCGATAATAACGGTGATTTTGGCGATTACACCCGCCGCCATTGCCCAATCAACCACTAGCACCATACCTCTGGCCAAAATTAACTGGTTACAGGCGATTTTTTTGGGATTTGTGCAGGGAGTGACGGAATTTTTGCCGATTAGCAGTACCGCCCATTTAAAAGCGATTCCCGTCTTTTTGGGTTGGGGAGATCCCGGTGTCACCTATACGGCAGTGATTCAATTGGGCAGTATTGCGGCGGTATTGTCCTATTTTTGGCAGGATTTAAGGCAAATATGCACGGGAATGGTGAAAGCGGTGGCTAGTTCCGATTATCGTTCTCAGGATTTTCGTTTAGCCGTGGGGATTATCCTAGGCACAATTCCGATCGTTTTCTTCGGTTTGTTAATGAAACTTTTCATTCCCGATTTAGATAATTCCCCCCTGAGAAGCATGACAGCGATCGCCTGTGCCTCTATAGTCATGTCTTTACTCTTAGGTACGGCCGAAAAAATCGGGAAACATAAACGCAGTTTTGAGACTTTGCGACAAAAAGACGGGGTTTTAATGGGATTAGCCCAAGCTTTAGCCCTCATACCGGGGGTATCTCGTTCTGGGTCCACCTTAACTGCCGGGTTATTCATGGGTTTAGAAAGGGCTGTAGCGGCGCGATTTTCCTTTCTTTTGGGGATTCCGGCGATAACTTTAGCCGGTTTAGTGGAATTTAAAGGCGTTCTCGACCAGATTAACACCAGTGAATTAATTCCCCTGGCTATTGGGGTAATTTCCTCGGGGATATTTTCCTATCTTTCGATCGCTTGGTTATTAGATTATCTCAAAAAACAGAGTACCTGGGTTTTTGTCTGGTATCGTCTCTTTTTCGGGGTTACTATCCTGATTGGTGTGGCCTTGGGTCGTTTTTCCTGACCTTTTGGCATTCTAATTAATTTCTAAAAAATCTTGCAATTTTTGTAGATAAGTAGGGGCATCTTCTAACATGGGAAAGTGAGCAGTATTAGCCATCTCCACATACTGGATATTATTATTCAAATCCGCCGCCATTTTGCCCATTTTGGCGGGGATAATAATGTCTTTTTCCCCCGATACTAAAAGAGTTGGTATCTTAATCTCGGCAAATTTACCTGGCATAATTTCCACTGCTTTTTTACTCACAGATGTATAAATTGTGCCTAGGGCGGCCTCGTAATCTGCCGCTAAAAAATCCTCTAAAAAAGCAATTCTTTCTGATTTTGGGATCGCTCGATGCAAGAATCTCGCCATAAATAATCGATCGGCAAAAGGTACTTTTAAAAACCAATCATAACGAAACTGTACCACATACTTACCGAATTTATGGAAGGCAGCAAAAGCCGCTTTATTATACTCAAAAATGCCATTACAGGTTAAAACTGCTTTGACCACTCTTTCGGGGTACATAGTAATAAAAAAAGTCGCCACCGATGCCCCCATAGAGTGACTATTGAGATAGATTTTTTCCATTTCCAAACTATCTAAAAACAAGGCCAAATCAAGGGCATATTCTTCTAAATCGTAGGAAAGATCGGGGGATTTTTCCGGCAATTTAGACCGACCAAAACCCCGCATATCGTACAATAAACAATCAAAGCGATCGCAAATTGCCGCAGCCGTCGATCGCCAATAGCGTCCCGATCCTCCCCAACCATGAATAAACACCATCACCGGCTTTTTCTGGGCAGATTCCGACTCCCGAATCCACTCGTAATAGTGGGGAACACCGCGGACAGTGACTGTTTTATCGATTATTTGAGTTTTCATGATAGATGTCATCTTCCAGATTATCCCAAATCTTAGCCAGTGCAGTTTCGCTGACTTTTTGCCAGAAATCCGAGTTTGTCTCCTCCGGGATGAGGGTGACTAAAACCCTAGTACCCTCTGGAATCGGCACGGATTCGAGGAGTTCGATCCGGCCTTCTTTGACGATCGCGGGAACGGTATTGAGCATGGTTAACCTCGATTTTTCCCCTTAAGCGGATTCTTGACTGGGTAGAGAGGAAGGATGAACCAATAGATCTGCCGTGGAACGTTTTTCCACCATTTCGCGGGTGATTAAACAGCGTTTCACGTCCTTGCGCGAGGGCAATTCGTACATGACATCGAGCATTAATTCCTCGACAATACCCCGTAGGGCCCGGGCCCCAGTTTTGCGACGATAGGCCTCTTGGGCGATCGCTAGGACGGCATCAGATTTAAACTCTAACTGTACATTGTCCATCTTCAACAGTTTTTGATACTGTTTCACCAAAGCGTTGCGGGGTTGCGTCAGGATAGCGATTAAAGCTTCCTCATCCAGGGGTGAAAGCGCAGCTAGGACGGGAATCCGACCGACAAACTCCGGAATCATGCCAAATTTGACTAAATCATCGGGAGTCATTTGTTTTAATAACCCTGCCGCTACCTTATCCTTACTAGCTTGGCCATCTCCCGGTTGAATAAAGCCCATGGATTTTTTACCGAGACGCTGATCGATCACCTTATCTAAACCGACAAACGCCCCACCGCAGATAAACAGGATATTGCTGGTGTCAATCTGAATACAATCCTGATAGGGGTGTTTGCGGCCGCCTTGGGGGGGAACATTGGCGATCGTTCCCTCTAACATTTTCAGTAAAGCTTGCTGTACCCCTTCTCCGGACACATCCCGGGTAATCGAGGTATTTTCGCTCTTACGGGCAATTTTATCGATTTCATCGATGTAGATAATGCCCCGCTGCGCTTCTTCCACGTCTAAATCTGCCACTTGTAACAGACGCAAGAGAATATTTTCCACATCTTCCCCCACATAACCAGCCTCGGTTAAAGTGGTGGCATCAGCGACAGCAAAAGGTACATCGAGGATTTTAGCCAGAGTTTGAGCTAGAAGGGTTTTTCCCGATCCTGTGGGACCAATTAACAGAATATTGGATTTTTGCAGTTCGATGCTATCTTCTGGACTACCACCACCGGCTTTTTGGGTTTGGATATCTTTGAGGCGTTTGTAATGGTTATAAACGGCCACCGAAAGCACTTTTTTCGCCTCATTTTGACCAATAACGTAGTCATCGAGGTGTTTTTTAATCTCTCTTGGTTTGGGAATTTGTTCCCAAGTGGTTTTGTTTTGGCCCGATCGCCGTTTGTTGGGACGTTCCTCCACTGGGGCGACCGGACTGGGCGGTTCCATTAATTCCTCATCGAGAATTTCGTTACACAGTTCCACACACTCGTCACAGATATAGACCCCCGGCCCGGCGATTAATTTTCGCACTTGTTCCTGGGATTTGCCGCAAAATGAACACTTGAGGTGGGAGTCGTACTTAGACATAGTTTATTTACAGGGAAGTAACGGGAACGGTAGGATCGGGCAGTTCGGGACGGGAAATCACCAGATCGATTAACCCATATTCTTTGGCTTCGACGGCCGACATGAAAAAGTCCCGTTCGGTGTCGTTGGCGATGCGATCGTAGGGTTGACCGGTGTGGTGAGCCAGCATGGTATTGAGTCTCTGTTTAATATAGAGGATCTCTTTGGCCTGGATGGCGATATCACTAGCTTGACCTTGGGCGCCGCCGAGGGGTTGGTGAATCATGATCCGGCTACTGGGTAGGGACATCCGTTTACCTGCCGCGCCACCACAAAGCAGGAATGCTCCCATACTAGCGGCTAAACCGAAACAAATTGTCGCCACGTCGGGGCGAATTTGTTGCATGGTGTCGTAGATAGCTAGTCCGGCATAAACGGAACCGCCGGGGGAGTTGATATAGAGTTGGATATCTTTTTCGGGATCTTCTGCCTCCAAGTAGAGGAGTTGGGCGACGATCGAATCAGCGACCTGATCATCGACGGGGGTTCCCAAAAAGACAATTCTCTCGCGCAAGAGTCGAGAATAGATATCAAAAGCCCGTTCACCCATGCCAGACTGTTCGATTACCACGGGTAAAACGTTAGCTAGGGAGTTTCTCCCCGTGTTGGCGTAGATAGCAGGGCGACAATTACTGGTAATTGGGTAGTCAGGTGATCTCGATTCGAGCATAATTTTTTCGGTTCCGCTATCACAATCTTAGGGTTTTTGCTTGGCTGTGGAGCTTTGACTGGCAAATGTTAAGCATCTTTAGCACTTCTGTCCATCTATTATGCCCTAAGTTTTCCCCGGTTGGCAGGAATCAGTGATCAGTTATCAGTGATCAGTTATCAGTTATCAGTTATCAGTTTTAGACACAGCAAGCCTTTTAGGGATTTAAAGAACATTTAAAAGGGGGTTTTTGGGGCAATTCTGAGTGTACTATCATGCCTAAAAGCCTGAAGACTCGTAAAATGAACTTGTTAATCCCGTTGAATTTTACCCCGTATTACGTGAACTAAAATCTGAAACCCTTGCTACAGCGCAAATTTAGAATTGCTGAGTTATCAGGAAATGGGGGGATGGGGGAATTCAACCAATACCCTAAAACCCCAACACCCCAACACGACTGCTAACTCCTTACGGTTCTTCCTCGGCTGCCAACACTTCCACTTCGGTGAATGCGAAGGTTTCTTCTGTTTCCTCCTCCTCGCTTGTTTCTTCCTCTAGGGAACCTTTGGGGACGAGGGTGATAGTAGCCTTTTCTTTCAGCCATTCTAGGGTGTTTTCCGCCAGCATTTCTTCGGTGATCACCTGTTCCAGACGCTGCCTATCTATGTCGCGATCGGACAATTGGGCCATGATATTAGCGATTTTTTCCGTTACCGCTTCGGGACTGACTTCAATGCCTGCGACTTTAGCCAATTCTTGCACCACGAGAGTCTCTTTTAGACTTTCGATCGCATCAGGACGGGTGCTTTCCCGCATTTTGGGAATATTATCTTTTGTAAACAACTGGTTGACATCTAGCCCCATTTGTTGAAATTCCATGAAGCTTTGGGTCAAAATATGCGTCACTTCCTTTTCGATCAGCGTCTCCGGTAAATCTAAAGTCGCACCTTTGACCAATTCCTTGGTTAAAGCGTCATAAATGCTTTCTTTGGTTTCCTTCTCCGCTTGTTCTTGGAAGCGTTTCTCTAAACTTGCTCTTAATTCGGCGATTGTTTCCTGATCGCTGACTTCTTGGGCAAAATCGTCGTCAAGCTCTGGTAATTCCTTTGCCTTTAACTCTTTCATCGTAATGGTAAAAATTACCGCTTTTGCTGCCACATCCTCTTTGGGATAATCTTCTGGGAAAGTTAAAGTCATCTCTTTGACTTCTTCCGGTTTCATGCCGATGATTCCTTCCACCATCCCCTCGATAAAGCGTCCTGCTTCCATATCCACCCGCAGATCTTCGCCGTCAATATCTGGGATATCTTCGCCAGTTTCGGCGGATTTTCCCCGATAATCAACAATCGCCACATCTCCTAGCTGCGCCCCGCGATCTTCCACGGGAACCAATGTCGCTAACTGTTCTTGACGCTCTTTAAACCAATTTTCCACGGATTCGGGATCATAAACGGTTTCTTCGGCAGTAACGCTCAGATTTTCGTAATCTCCGAGAATAATTGTCGGGGCCACATCCACGGAAACTGAAAAAGTCAAAGCTTTACCCGGTTCATAGGCAGCGATCAAATCCTCAAACTTAGACAATAGCTGCGGAGTACCCAGGGACTCGATCCCCTCCTGTTTTAGGGCAGATTCGAGACAATTTTCGATTAATTCCTCAATTACCGCCGCTTTTACAGCTTTAGAACCCAATCTTTGCAGAAGAATCTGACGGGGAACCTTACCGGGGCGAAAACCGGGTATATTGGCCGACTTCGCTAAATTCTTGACCACTTGCTCGTGGGTGTTTTTCGTGGTTTCGGCGGGAATTTCAATTTCTAAACCTATCTGACTGGCAGGAAGCTTTTCCTGAATAACTTTCATTGATTTTTCTAGCTCTTACGACAAGGAACGTTTATAATAGGGTGAGCGGTGTTTACGCCTGCGGTGGATCCGTCCCGCTCGTGATATTCTAGGGGAATAGCTGCAGTTGCTCCCCAAGCTCTCACAATCTTTTTATTTTAGCGGTCAATGGGGTATATTTAATTTATTCCGTCCTTGGGGCAGTTAAGCCCAATCAGAAAATTTTGCTGATCAAAAGCCGATCAATCCAAGTTTTAGAATAACTCGGTGGACAAAAAAGATTTTTTACTTTAACGATTTCTTCGGATCATTATCATCACCCAACTCGTCAGGAGGTTACACAATTTGAGTCAAAAAGTACGGGTCGCTATTTTAGGGGCCACCGGGGCCGTGGGAACGGAATTACTAGAGTTATTAGCTAGTCGTCAATTTCCTCTCGCTAGTCTAAAATTACTCGCTTCCGAGCGTTCTGCTGGAAAAACCCTCGATTTTCAGGGCGAAAGTCTCCTAATCGAAGCGGTAAACGAGCGCTCTTTTCAGGACGTGGATATCGTTCTTGCTTCTGCGGGGGGGTCCACCTCGAAAGCTTGGGCGAAAACTATTGTCGAGTCGGGTGCGACGATTATCGATAACTCCAGTGCTTTTCGCATGAATCCCGAAGTGCCTTTAGTTGTCCCGGAAATCAATCCCGACAGTGTGGACAATCACCGGGGCATTATCGCTAATCCCAACTGTACGACAATTCTTTTAGGAGTGGCGATCTGGCCTCTCCACCAAGTACAGGCGATCGAGCGAGTAGTAGTTTCTACTTATCAGTCCGCCAGTGGTGCTGGAGCGCGAGCGATGGAGGAGGTAAAACAGCAAGCACAAGCAATTCTTGATAATCGGCAACCTCCGACCAATTCCTTTCCCTATCCCCTCGCTTTTAATCTTTTTCCCCACAATACGCCGATTAATGGTCAAGGGTACTGCGAGGAAGAAATGAAAATGGTCAACGAAACCCGCAAGATTTTTGCTTGTCCGGGGCTGCGGGTTAGTGCCACCTGTGTAAGGGTTCCCGTCCTGCGGGCCCATTCGGAATCGGTTAACCTAGAATTTAGTCGGCCTTTTTCTGTGGTGAAGGCTAGAGAAATTCTTCAGTACGCTCCGGGGGTAAAATTAGTGGAAGATTGGGACGCTAATTATTTTCCCATGCCAATTGATGCTACCGGTCGCGATGAAGTATTAGTGGGACGCATTCGTCAAGATATCTCCCATCCTAACGGTCTAGAATTGTGGCTATGCGGCGATCAAATTCGCAAGGGTGCGGCTTTAAATGCCGTGCAAATTGCGGAACTTTTAGTCAAGAAAAATCTCGTCGGTTCAAGATTAGCAACAGTTTGATAATTAAGCGATCAGCCATCAGCTAAATCAAGGCGATAATAATTAGAAAAATAGCTAATTAACCGGATAAGTAAAGTCTGAAAGCTGATTGCTGATTGCTCAAAAACTGATAATAAAGGCCGAATCTAAAACCTAATTTGTGAAGCTAAAAGCTTCAATGTACTTAGTTGATAACCTTCTTTTTGGGTAGGAAAATTGCCAGATTCTTTCTTTTGCCTCTTGCCTGTTGCCTCTTGCCTTCAGAAGCTGATAACTGATAACTGATAACTGATAACTGATCAATGAGTGAAACAACATATTTTGGACGAGTAATTACGGCGATGGTGACTCCCTTCACCGTCGAAGGTCAAGTTAATTATGCCCTGGTGGAAAAATTGGCCGATTATCTAGTTACTCACGGTAGCGATGGTATAGTGGTCTGTGGGACGACGGGAGAATCACCCACCCTAAGTTGGCAGGAAGAATACGAACTATTTAGTATTGTCAAAAAAGCGGTTAATGGTCGGGGAAAAGTGATCGCGGGGACGGGTTCTAATTCCACTTCCGAAGCGATCGAAGCTACCCAACAGGCTGCTAAACTGGGTTTAGATGGTTCTTTGCAAGTGGTCCCCTACTACAATAAACCACCCCAAGAGGGTTTATACGAGCATTTTCGCACCATTGCCAAAGCTTGTCCCGACCTGCCGGTGATGCTTTATAATATCCCCGGTCGTACGGGTCAAAATATGACCCCGGAAACGATTATTAAACTGGCAGCAGTTGATAATATTGTGGCGGTAAAAGAAGCTAGTGGTAATTTAGAACAAACCTGCAAGATTTACTGTCATACCCCTGAAAATTTCGCTATTTATTCCGGTGATGATTTTCTCACCTTACCCCTGATGACCTGTGGTGCGGTGGGGGTGGTCAGTGTTGCTAGTCATCTAGTGGGAGAAGAAATACGAGGAATGATTCAAGCTTTCTTAACCGGAGATGCGGCCAAAGCGACCGAGATTAACTTGAAATTATTTCCGTTGTTTAAAGGTTTATTCTGTGCCACTAATCCAATTCCAATTAAAGCGGCCTTAAATCTAGTCGGTTGGGAAGTGGGGGGTCTAAGACTTCCTTTATGTTCCTTAAGTCCAGAGTTAGAAGAAGGATTAGCAAAAATTATGCAAGAATTGGCTTTAATCTAGAAAAACACTAGAAATTCTTGCCCACTAAACTGGGATTTTTCGAGAAAGTAGGTTATAATATTAATAGCTTAACTAGAAGAAAAGAAATATAGTTTAGAACTGCTAGAAAGTATTGATACTAAGTGAATTTAGCTAGGTGTTATTTCCCTAGTTCGACTTATTCTAACTATTCATTTTTTGAGATTTCCCGTCCAAAAAACCCACCTGAAAAATCACCATAACTTACCATCAAAGGATACCTAATGAATCAAGATAAAACCCAAGCAAAACTAAAGATCATTCCCCTAGGAGGACTACACGAAATCGGCAAAAACACCTGTGTTTTTGAGTACGATGATGAGATTATTCTCCTGGATGCCGGTTTAGCTTTTCCCTCCGACGATATGCACGGGGTGAATGTAGTGCTTCCCGATATGACTTATCTAAGGGAAAATCGCCATAAAATTAAGGGTATGATCGTCACCCACGGTCACGAAGATCATATCGGTGGCATTCCCTACCATCTCAAACAATTTGATGTGCCAATTATCTACGGTCCGCGTCTAGCGATGGCTTTATTGCGGGATAAATTGGAAGAAGCAGGATTAGCAAATCGTACCAAATTAGAAACCGTAGTTCCTCGGCAAATGGTGCGTTTAGGTAAATCTTTCATGGTGGAATATATCCGCAATACCCACTCGATCGCCGATAGTTTTTGTGTAGCAATTCACACTCCTTTAGGGGTAGTTATTCACACGGGAGATTTTAAAATTGACCATACTCCCGTGGATGGCGAATTCTTTGATCTGCAAAAAATTGCCGAACATGGCGAGAAAGGGGTGCTATGTTTATTGAGTGATTCCACTAACGCGGAAGTACCCGGTTATACTCCCTCGGAAGCTTCCGTTTATCCCGGTTTAGAGCGGGTTTTTAACCAAGCAACGGGACGGATTATGATCACTACCTTTGCCTCTTCGGTGCATCGGATTAATCTGGTGTTGAAATTGGCCCAGAAATTTAACCGGAAAGTGGTGGTAGTGGGTCGATCGATGTTAAATGTCATCGCTCATGCGCGCAATTTGGGGTATATAAAATGTCCCGACGATCTATTTGAACCCTTAAAAGCGACCCGCAATTTAGCCGATGAAAAAATCGTCATTTTAACCACAGGATCCCAGGGAGAAACTTTAGCGGCCATGACGCGGATTTCTAAGGGTGAACATCCTCATATTCGCGTGCGTCAGGGGGATACGATTGTCTTTTCCGCTAATCCGATTCCGGGTAATACCATCGCTGTGGTCAATACGATTGATCGCCTGATGATGCAGGGTGCTAACGTAGTTTACGGACGCGATAAGGGAATTCACGTTTCTGGCCATGGTTCCCAAGAAGACCATAAATTGATGCTATCTTTGACCCGGCCGAAGTTTTTTGTGCCAGTGCATGGAGAACACCGAATGCTGGTCAAACACGCTCAGATGGCCCAAAGTATGGGTATTCCCGCCGAAAATATGGTAATTGTCAAAAATGGTGACACGATCGAGTTAACTGGCGATCGCATTGGACTTGGCACACCAGTGCCTTCGGGAATCGAGTTAGTTGATCAAGCGGGTGTGGTCCACGAACACATTATGCAGGAAAGACAACAGTTAGCCGAAGATGGTGTGATTACGATCGCAGCCTTCGTTAACGGGGAGGGACAATTAAGCGCACCTCCAGAGATTAATTTGCGCGGTGTGGTGACAAAAGTGGAAATCTCGCTGCTGAATCAGTTAATTATTCGGGCGATCGAACGCTGTTTAAGCGATCGCAGTGGTGAATTTAAAACCGCCACGGGGGACCAAGATTGGGCCGGTTTACGGGCCGAAATCGAGACGACTTTGCAACGTTTAATCAAACGGGAGTTACAGAGTCAACCTCTAGTGATTTTCCTCCTGCAAGCGGCGGCAACGGAACCAGCGAACAATCGTACTTATCGCCGCCGCCGTCCCGCAGCTACCATGGCCTCCTAATATCAGTGAGCAGTGAGCAGTAATCAGTAATCAGTGATCAGTAAACAGTGAAAAGATGGCAAGAAACTGCTATTTAATACTGGTCACTTAACACATAAGTAGTCGTGCAAAATTAATTTCCTAGTGAAGATAGGCAAGAGGCAAGGGGCAAGAGGCAAGAGGTGGTTAGATATGTGTAATTAATTTTGCTTAGGTACTTACTGCTCACTTAAAACTCAAATCTGATAACTGTTAACTTACCCACTGATAACTGATAACTGATAACTGTTATAAAGCACCGGCTGCCGTGCGATCGAGTATGCCCGCTCCTAGATGAGAGGTAATATTAATTGCTTGCAGGACCGGTTGAGATTCAACTCCTTTGGGATAATCGATAACACTAACCGCGCCATTTCCCTGTTTAATATTCCAGAAATTAGCGGGTTTTAAACCCAATAAATAACAAAGAATCACCTTATTAATGGCATCGTGAGCTACTACCATAATTGTCTTAGGACTATCACTATTACTATAGGTTTTAACGATTTGCTGCCAACAAGCGATCGCTCGATCCCAAACTTCCTGTAAATTCTCCCCTTCCGGCATTTGCACGGTTTCTGGGGCATTTTTCCAGTCTTCTAACATCCCGGGGAAACTCGCTTCAATTTCCTCCTCTAATTTACCTTCCCAAAGTCCGTGACAGATTTCTGTCAGATCCACTTGGGTGTCTAAGGTGACATTGGGGTGATATTGCAGGATAATTTGGGCAGTTTCCTTGGGACGGGATAAAGGACTGGTGACAGCGTGATCGATCGCCGTTTCTCGCAGAAATTCGGCGGCTTTCTCAGCTTGAGCTTTGCCATTATCATTGAGAGGAATATCGCGCACCCCTTGAAAACGTTTATCCCGATTCCATTGGGTTTCTCCGTGACGCACCAGCAGCAGCCTCGAACCTTGGAAAGGAGGACGTGGTGGGGGTAAAGCTATCCCTAAGTGTGCCGTTTGATTGAGGGATTCCACCTGGACAGGATCACCAAAATTACGCGTAAAATTGAGAACATTAACGCAACAGTTAGATTGTTGTAGGGAATGGTATAAGGAAACTGGAATACCGATGGCACTGAGGATTAAACAGCGATTAATGCCGTTATGGGCAACAATGAGGATAGTTTGGCCCTGGTGTTGGGGAATAATTTCTCGCCAAAAATCTTGGGCTTGTTGATAGAGAGAGAGAACGGGATAATGTTCTTGACCATCGGGCAGTATCATCTTAAATTCGTGAGGTTTTTGGTGCCAATCCCGATATTCTTGCGGGTATTGAGCTTTTACCTCCTCTTTGACCATATTTTCCCAGATAGGCAGATCGATTTCTAGTAACTGCGAAGTGGGTTGAATGACGGGAGAGTTATTTAAACGAGACTGAATCACCTCAGCAGTAGATTTAGCTCTTTGGAGAGGACTACAGTAAAAAGCGGCGATATCGATTTGACTGAGGGCATTTCCCACTTTTTCCGCGTCCAGATGCCCTTTTTCCGTCAAAACCGAGCCATCACTGCGACCTTGTATTTTCTGCTGTGCGTTATAACTGCTTTGTCCATGACGAACAATAATCACACGGGTAGCCAAGCGGTTCAGTCTCCTTAACTAAAAGTCTCAATATCAGATTACAGGCGATCGGGATCGGAGTACAAATCAGTGATCGGTAATCAGCTTCTGAAGGCAAAAGGCAACAGGCAACAGGCAAGGGGCAACAGGCAAAAGAAAGAATCTAGCAATTCTCCTACCTAAAAAGAAGGTTAGAAACTAAGTACATCAAAGCTTTTAGCTTAACCAATTAGGTTTTAGATTCGGTCGAGTGGAGAGTGTTAAGTAAACAGTGGGGAGCGGCGAGCATTTGTACTAAAATTTCCTGATGCAGTTTCAATGCAGTACAGCGTATCAAAACTTCCTGATATTACAATCTTTTTGGGATCAAGGGTTTGGCGGTTTTATCAAGAAATCATGACAATGTACTTGGCCAAAATCGGAATCTTACTGTTTAATAGGTATTTATAACAAGCGATCCCCTTGATCCCCATCGAGTGGATCTCTCGTTCACAAAGCAATCGATGAGTAGTTAGAAGGGTTAACCAGATCACTACTTTTGCAAATGCTCAAAAACATTTGCCGTCGTAACTAATCGGAGAGTGTCAACTCATGGTCCCAGAATACCCACCCTTAGATGAGATGACCTTGCGGCAGCTGCGACGAGTTGCCAGTCAATACAGCGTCTCTCGTTACAGCCGGATGCGGAAAATGCAATTAATCGAGGCAATTACCCAAGCTATGGGAGTCAGCGGCAATTTTAAATCTATTATTAAAGAGGAAAAACCAGTGGAAGCAGCAAAATTTGAATTAGGTCAAGCTAACCCGATCGAAGATATCCTAGGTTCGGTGGATGATGGTTTAGGAGATCTGCCCGGTGGCTACGGTGAAAATCGCATTACCCTCCTACCTCGCGATCCTCAGTGGGCTTATGCTTACTGGGATATCCCCAACGAATCAAAAGAAGATCTACGTCGTCAAGGGGGACAACAGTTAGCCCTGCGTCTTTATGATGTCACCGATATCGATATCAATAGCCAAGGCGCGCATGGCGTCCAAGAATATCTCTGTGATGAATTGGCCCGGGAATGGTATTTACCGATTCCGGTCAGCGATCGAGATTATGTTATCGATATCGGTTATCGTTGTGCTGATGGTCGTTGGTTAGTTTTGGCCCGTTCTCCTTTAGTACGGATTCCTCCCGTCTATCCTTCCGACTGGATTGAAGATATTTTTGTCACCGTTAACTGGGAAGAAGAACTGGTGGGTAAAACTGTTTACGAACTCGTTCCCCCCAGCAAACGCTACGGCAGCAGCGCCGGAACCACGGGAACTAGCCCCATCTACGACCAAATTTTCGAGAGTGTCGGCGATATCGAGGCCCTACGGGTGGCCGGTTCCTTGTTTGGTTCCATGCAGCACGTCGCTGGTTCCGTACCGATGTCGGAAGTGATCAGTTCTTATGTATTCCCCTCTGGGGTTGGTATGTGGGCAGTTCCCACGGTATCGGGACTAACCGCTTCCGGTATCGGGATGACTGCTTCTGGTATCGGTATGGGTGCTTCGGAAACCCTACAACGTCCGCGCAAATTCTGGTTAGTAGCCGATGCAGAATTAATCGTCTATGGTGCTACCGAACCCGATGCCACCGTAACTATCGGTGGTCGTCCGATTAAACTCAATCCCGATGGCACTTTCCGCTATCAGATGTCCTTCCAAGATGGTTTAATCGATTATCCGATTATGGCCGTGGCCGCCGATGGTGAACAAAATCGTTCTATCCACATGAAATTCACCCGGGAAACCCCCTCTCGCAATACCAACACTAAAGATGAGGCGGTTCTAGAATGGTTATTCTAGATCGGGTTTTCTAACGTTACCAAAGCCAAACCAATTACTTCCCCCTAACTAAATCTCAGTTAGGGGATTTTTTTGGGATTGTCAACGCTATCAACTTCTATTCCCAAATCTGACAGCTTAAATCGCCCGATTTTTGGGAAAGACGCAGATTTTCACCGTAATCGACGGGAACATCGATCACCGTAGGGACATCTTGCCGGAAAGCCTCCTCTAGGATCGGGATCAAATCCTGGGCAGATTCCACCCGATAGCCTTTTAATCCCATACTTTCAGCAAATTTAACAAAATCGGGATTACCAAACTTAATAAAAGAAGATGTCCCAAAATAGTTTAACTGCTTCCATTCGATTAAACCGTAACCGCCATCATTAAAGATGAGAGTGACGAAGGGAGTTCCCACCCGCAAAGCTGTCTCCAATTCCTGACAATTCATCATAAAACCGCCGTCCCCCGTCACCGCCACAATGCGCTTATCGGGATGAACTAACTTAGCGGCGATCGCACCAGGGATAGCAATACCCATAGCGGCGAAACCGTTAGAAATAATGCAAGTATTGGGACAATCGGAGTGATAATGGCGGGCCATCCACATTTTATGAGCGCCCACGTCACAAATAGCGATATCTTCCGGTCCCATTACCTGACGCAGATCGTAGATCAATTTTTGTGGCTTGATCGGAAAACCCGTATCATTGGCATAGGTTTCGTAATCGGCCCGAATTTCCGTCTTTAATGCTGCGGTGACAGGAGTTGGTTTATTCTGGCGATCGGCCCGTTTGAGGATATCGATGAGAGAATCGGTGATATCACCCACCACTTCCACTACCGGGGCATAACTGCTGTCAATTTCCGCCGGAGTCATGCCGATGTGAATAATCGGTAATTTCCCGTCTGGATTCCATTTTTTCGGGGAATACTCGATTAAATCGTAACCGACAGCGATAATTAAATCACTGCGATCGAAGGCACAACTAATCAAATCCCGTTGCTGTAATCCTACCGCCCAAAGAGCCAGAGGATGGGTATAGGGAATCACCCCCTTACCCATAAAAGTGTTAGCCACAGGGATATTCAAGGCCGTGGCGAATTCCGTTAAAGCCTCACTAGCATTAGCGCGAATTGCCCCATTTCCCGCCAAAATCAAGGGATTTTTGGCTTTAGAAATCACCGCCGCCGCCATATTCAAAGTCCGATAGGAAGCGTAAACTTTTTCCTGACTATCGAGGGGCAAGGGATGACCATCGGCAGCCATAGCGGCGATATTTTCGGGAAGATCGATATGAACTGCCCCCGGTTTCTCACTTTGGGCGGTTTTAAAGGCTCTCCGTACCACTTCTGGGGTGATACCCGGCCGGACGATCTGTTTATTCCATTTCGTCACCGGGGCGAACATGGCCACCAGATCCAGGTATTGATGAGATTCAATGTGCATCCGATCGGTTCCCACCTGGCCGGTGATGGCCACCAAGGGCGCCCCATCGAGGTTAGCATCGGCTACCCCTGTCATCAGGTTAGTCGCCCCCGGTCCTAAAGTGGAGAGACAAACCCCCGCTTTTCCCGTCAAGCGTCCATAGACATCGGCCATAAAAGCCGCGCCCTGTTCGTGACGGGTGGTGATAAATTTGATCGAGGAGTTTTTTAGGGCTTCCAAAACATCGAGGTTTTCTTCCCCGGGTAGCCCAAAAATATACTCGACCCCTTCATTCTCTAGACATTTAACTAGAAGTTCGGCTGTGTTTAATTCCCCCATAATTCCCTCCTGTAGAGCTTACTTCATCAGTCAAGTCTCTAGAGATAGTTCATCCCGGCGGATTGAGGTTGTTGCGCTCAACTCGTCGGGATGATATCAGTAGACTATATGTACCAATGCAGCTGAATAAAATTTTGTTTAAGTCTATCCATATATCATTGTGACTTAGATCTTGACCTTTGGCAGATTATTTATTAGCACAATTGGGGGGAATTTTTTTTAGGCCGTTAATTCTTCGGCGGCGTGGGCTAGTTGGGCGGCGACTTTGGCTAAATAGGGACGACTTAACCACCAGATAAAGGGGGACAGCCAACCCCGCAGGGTGACAGAATAGGAAATATAAGTACCACAGAGGGTTGATTCCACTTGGTAGGTCATTTTCTGTTCCATGCCGGGGATAGCGAGAACTCTGAGGCTGAGGAGTTCCCCGGGACGGACATTTTCCACGAAAACCCGGATAGGAATGGGAGTCAGACGGGTGACAGCTTGATAGATTAACCCCGGTTTAGCGATTAAACCCAAGGGAACATCAGCCTTGGCAATCAAAGGATGCCAAGAGACATCGGCCACATTGATTAATTTTTGCCAGAGGACATCGACGGGGGCGCTACTGACCACCCGATAGGTTTTGTAGAGTGAAAACTTACAGAATAGTCTGCCTTTTGCCGCTACAATCCTTAAGGAAAAATTGAGAATCACCGATTGCCTCCCGCAAAAATAATCCAGGGAATTTTCTATTGTAAGGGCTGCATCCCCCATTTGCAGAAATACCGACAATCAGCAATTATCAGTGACTCTTAAATTGGTACAAAAAATCTGCACAATCGCGTGTAAGCATCTGACAGTTAATCTAATGCGCGCTGGGGTTTGGGGGGGTAGAACCCGCCAAAAGCATGGATTGAGTGATAAAATCGCAAGTAATGCCCAATTTTAGCCGAGAGTTTCCTCTTAAAAATCCCAACTTAGTAGATTGACAAAAATTAGATGCAGCCTTCGGTAAGTAAAACGACGAATGACTTAACGGCGTACTCATACCAAATCCGTTGAGTATGGGCTACATATCAGGACAGGCAAAAGGCAACCCCCCCCGACCCCCCGACATCGGGGGGGTCGGGGGGCAAGGGGGGGTAGGGAGAATAAATAATCAGTTTTTAATAACCGGATTTGATATAAATAGGGTTGGCTGAATATCAGTGTCAGCCTTTCTAGAAAAGGTTTTGGGGACTTTTGGGGCAAAAAAAGTGCAAGAAACAAACGTTGAGAAATCGAAATAGGAATCACTAGCATCCTCTGACAATATTTCCTGATTGTAGTGGTTATAAAAATATTCAGAGTCCATACTTTGATGGGCTAGATCCTAATTGATGTTGGCTATGGTTTTATTACTCATCTAACAGCGAAAGACATCCGATAAGAGTTCACTCTCGGCAGTTACGGTTAATTTTATTGAACTGAATAATCCCCATCCTTATCTGCGGTGAGGATGTGAATGTAGCTCATGATTGCAACAAACGCTATATACTAGACTGAAAGTAATCTTAAATTGAGTGACCTAGCCCTATTTTTTATCTAAAAGAGACAATAATGCTTAATCCCTATCCCATAAAAAAAGAAACGGCTAGTTTAATCACCAGAGATGGAATTAGTTTAGCTGCCGATATTTATCGTCCCGATAGTCGGGAATCTTTTCCCATTTTACTAATGCGACAACCCTACGGAAAAGCGATCGCTTCTACGGTGGTTTATGCCCATCCTAGCTGGTATGCACGTCAGGGTTATATTGTGGTAATTCAGGATGTCCGGGGACGGGGAAACTCGACGGGAAATTTTAATTTATTTGCCCATGAAATTAGCGACGGATTAGAAACCATTGAATGGGTTTTAACTATTCCTAATAATACGGGTGTGGTGGGAATGTATGGTTTTTCCTATCAGGGAATGACCCAATTATACACGGCTGTCAATGGTCATGGTGCTTTAAAAACTATTTGCCCAGCGATGATTGCTCACGATTTATATCGAGATTGGGGCTATGAAAATGAAGCCTTTAATTTACAATATAATCTCGCTTGGGCAATACAATTAGCAGCGGAAACAGCTAGATTAAAAGGGGAGGAAACTGCCTATCAAAAACTCTGGGTAGCTTCTCGAAATTTACCCCTTTTTGATCCTATTGCTGCCTCTCCTCAGATTCTGCAAGATTTAGCCGCCGATTCTTTTTATCACGATTGGATTACTCGTTATCTTCCCGATGACTATTGGCAAAATTTATCACCGCAAAACCTTTTAAAAAATATCGATTTACCGATGTTACATATCGGGGGGTGGTTCGACCCTCATCTCCGGGGAACTTTGAGTTTATACCAAGAAATGCAAGCGCGTTCTATCTATCCCCAACGGCTAATTATTGGTGCTTGGACTCATCTACCCTGGGGGAGAAAAGTAGGAGAGATAGATTATGGTCAACAGGCAATTAGTCCTGTGGATAAAATGCAGCTGCAATGGTTTGATTATTTCTTAAAAGGTCAGGAAACGGAGTTATTAAAAAATCCTCCCGTGTATCTATTTCAAATGGGGTCTAATCAATGGCGATATCTGGAGAAGTTTCCAGGAGAAAATCAGCAAATTTATTATCTTGCTAGTCAAGGTTTAGCCAATCTGCGCGAGGATGAGGGGAAATTAAGCGCGATTTTGTTAGAACCTGCGATCGAGGATACCATCGTTCACGATCCTTGGCGACCGGTCCCATCTTTAGGAGGTCATAGCGCCCTACCGGGGGGAATATTCGACCGCACCATGCTAGACTGTCGCAGTGATGTGATTACCTACACTTCTCTCCCCCTAGAGAAGGATTTAACGATTTTGGGTAGTCCCCGTCTGGATTGTTATTGTCAAGCAGATGCGGTTAGTTTCGATATCTGCGCGGTGGTTTCTCAAGTTACCCCCGATGGTCGAGTTTTTAATATCACTCAGGGTTATAAACGGGTAAATAATCCCGAATCGCCCCTAAATATTGCCCTACAGGCCACTTTTATCACTATTCCTCAAGGTCATAGCTTGCGTTTAAGTCTGAGTGCCTCTTGCTTTCCTGCACATCCCGTCAATGCGGGGACGGGCAGCTATCCCCACCAGAGTCGAGCGATCGATTTTTCCAATATCACAATTAAGGTTTTTTGTCAAGGAAATTTTCCTGCAAAATTGCTATTACCTTTAGTCGGGGAAAGCTAAACCGCTGCGGGGATCGCGAATGTATAAACCTAACACCAGCGAGGAGATAACCGTATCCCAGACGGGGGTGAATTTGTCCGCATCATCGACCCAATAATCCATAGTAATTAAACATTGAACACCGGAACCAATACCCACGGCAATACGCGAATAAGCTGGCCGATTTTCTTGAGGGTCGATGAATTGAATTTGCACCCAAACAATGCGCGCAGTTTGGCGTTTTTCTTGGATAACTTCGCCGATTTCGTGAGGATTACGGCTATCTTCACGAGCTAATTTTTTGACCATTCCTTTTAGGGGTAATTCTTTCCAATCTCCGGGGGGAAGTAAATTATAGGAAACCTCTAAACGACAATCATCATCGGGGGGTTTTCTATCTAAAAAACGAAAGGAATTATCATCGGGTTCAAAATGCCAATCTTGAGGAACTTCAAAGCGAACTGCACCGCGACCAGCTACAAAAATACTGTTACCCGGACTAGATTTCCAGTTATGATCTGGATTTAAATCGAGGGTTTCTTTGAGCCATTGCAGATTGTGTTTTTTGGACTTAGCCATAGGTATAATCCTGCGGTAAGAATCGAACTATAGCTATCATTATACAGGCTTTTTCCTGAGAATTAAATAGGGTGCATCTCACTGGCGTAAATCTACTAAGTTGGTATTTTTCAAGGGAAAATATCGGCTAAAATTGGGTGTTACTGCCAATTTTATCACTCAATCCCAGCTTTCGGGGAGTAGAACCCCCAAAGGCCACTTATAGATAGAAAAAAAGTCAAATTTTATCGGGGAATTGCCAGAAATTGACCGGGAGATAATTCGGCATTAACTAAAGACTTGATCGGGATTAATTTGACAGCACAAGCTTTTAATTCTGGTTGCAGGGAAATCGGACAAGCGGCCGGATGGGTGAGACTATTAGCCTCAGCATTTTCTGCCCATAAAGCCCCCCAGTGCATCGGCACAAAGACACAATTAGGAGCAATTGCTTTGGTAATTAAAGCGGGAAAACGGGCAAAACCGCGACGAGAACGCACCTCCACCCATTCCCCAGCTTCTATGCCCAATTTTGCCGCATCTTGGGGATGAATTTCCAGAAAAGGTGCGGGGTGCATTTTGACAATTTTCTCGATGCGGCCGGTGCGAGTTTGGGTGTGCCAGTGACCGTACAAACGCCCCACGGTCAACACTAGGGGATAATCATCGTCGGGGGGTTCCGCTAGACCTTTACTGTGGTAGGCGGCGAAAACAGCACGACCATCGGCAGTATTAAATTTACCATCGGTATAAAGGCGTTTTGCGGCTGTTTTTTGGCTTTTATGGTCATCTTTAACTAAATTACCCAGTAATTCCCCAGAATTAGCGGTTTTAGGGGCGGAAATTTCATCGATGGAATCGGGCCACTGGAGGGGAGTCTCGGCCAGGCGCTCATAATTAATCGCCGTCATATCACAAGGACGTTTATATGTCAAGCCAATAAACTCAGAATGTACCTCGGCCGAATCCTGAAAATTAAATTGTGCCTGAAACCCCAAACGGCGACCAACTTCGGCAAAAATTTGCCAGTCGGCCCTAGCTTGACCGACGGGAGGGCGAAAAGCCTTATTTAACGTCACCACGCGCTCAGAATTGGTCATTGTTCCCGTTTTTTCACCCCATTGGGCCGCCGGCAGTAATAAATGGGCGTAGGCGCTGGTTTCCGTGGGATAGTAGGCATCCTGATAAACAGTAAAAGGTGATTTTAACAGGGCCGCCTGGGTGCGTTTTAGATCAGGCATACTAACAGCCGGATTAGTAGCGGCAATCCAAAGCAATTTCACCTCTCCCGTCTCCAAACCAGTAATCATACTCCAAGCATCGCGACCGGGGACCGGAGAAATCCGACCGGCGGGTAAACCCCAAGCTTGTTCCACTTCGGCCCGGTGTTGGGGATTTTTGACGGAACGATAACCGGGGAGAAGATGGCAGAGGCCGCCGGCTTCCCGTCCCCCCATGGCGTTGGGTTGTCCCGTTAGGGAAAAAGGACCGGCCCCCGGCCTACCGATATTAGCCGTCATTAGGTGTAAATTGATTAAAGTGCGGGCTTTGGCCGTGCCTTCCCTAGATTGATTGATACCCATCGACCAGAGGGAAAGCACTCTTTTCGATTCGGCCCAATAGCGGGCAGCCTGTTCTAAATCGTCGATGGGGATACCGCATTTATGCGCGACGATTTCCGGGGGATAATGGCGGATAATTTCGGCGTATTTGCGGAAATCCCTGGTGCATTTATCGATAAAATAGGTATCGATCGCCCCCCAATTCAGTAACAGGTGAGCAATCCCGTTAAATAGGTCAATATCGGTCCCGGGGTTAATGGCTAGGTGGAGATTAGCGGCCTCGGCAGTTTTGGTGCTGCGGGGATCAACGACGATTAATTTCGCTTGTTGGTTGCGTTTGAGATACTTGTGCAGACGGTTAAAGATGATGGGGTGACATTCGGCCGTATTTGTCCCCACCAAAAAGGCACAATCGGTTAATTCTAGGTCATCGTAACAGCAGGGGGGACCGTCAGACCCGAAACTGTCCAGATAAGCGGCCACGGCCGAAGACATACAGAGACGGGAATTAGCATCAAAGTTATTGACTCCCAGACAGCCTTTGACCAGTTTTTGGGCGATGTAGTAATCTTCGGTGTGAAATTGTCCCGAACCGTATAAACAGATACTTTCCTTTTCCCCCTGAGCGATTAGAGTTTGGATGCGGTTAACGATGCGATCGAGGGCTTCTTCCCAAGTACAAAGACGGAATTGCTCTTGGAGAGAATCGCGGATCATCGGGGTTTTGAGGCGATTTTTATCGATTGATTCCGCTACGGTGGCCCCTTTAACACAGACCATACCTTGACTGGAGGGGTGGGACTTGTCCCCGAAGACTTTCCATGCTTGTCCGGCCGACGCGGGGGGGGTGACTGTCAAACCACAACCTACTCCACAGTAAGGACATTGGGTTTTTGTAGATTCAGTCATAAGCGGTTGGTCTGATTAGTGGCGCTGTCTTTAGGCATACTAAGATAGTCGGCAGATTTTCTCGGCCAAATTGTAGTTATTAATACAATTTATTAGAAGCCTTAGCTAAATTGCCATTCTTGTGATGCAAATCGCGCATTAAAACTGGCTAGATAAAATTTGCTGATGGGTGCAGGGTGTGGGGTGTAGGGTGTAGGGTTTTATACTGTTGCCTGTTGCCTGTTGCCTGTTGCCTGTTGCCTGTTGCCTTTTGCCTCTTGCCTGATCTCAACAAGCAATTTCAATACTTAACAGCTTAAAAAGCATACACTTGTTCTCGTGTTGAAAAAGAATCGGGATAGGATAATAGTAGTCTCTAGGGTGCGGAAAAAGTTTTCAGCCAGTCATGACCTACGAACCTCTACATCATAAGTATCGTCCCCAAACCTTTGCCGATTTGGTGGGACAATCAGCGATCGCCACGACCCTGAGTAATGCCTTAATCAGTGAGCGAATCGCTCCTGCATACCTATTTACTGGACCCAGAGGCACGGGGAAAACCTCCTCGGCGCGAATTTTAGCCAAATCCCTTAACTGTCTGTCTAGTGACCATCCGACACCGATTCCCTGCGGTAAGTGTTCCGTCTGTCAAGCGATCGCCAATGGTTCCGCTTTAGACGTGATCGAAATTGATGCCGCTAGTAATACCGGTGTGGATAACATTCGGGAAATTATCGAGCGATCGCAATTTGCCCCCGTCCAATGTCGTTATAAAGTCTATGTCATCGATGAATGCCATATGCTCAGTACGGCGGCCTTTAATGCTTTGCTGAAAACTCTGGAAGAACCGCCGGATCGAGTGATTTTTGTGCTTGCTACCACCGATCCTCAGCGTGTCTTGCCTACCATCATCTCCCGTTGTCAACGCTTTGATTATCGCCGTATTGCTCTCGATGCGATGGTGGCACACCTGCAAAAAATCGCCCAAATAGAAGCGATCGATATTAACCTAGAAGCATTAACCCTTGTGGCTCAGATCGCTAACGGTGGTTTACGCGATGCCGAAAGTCTCCTCGATCAATTAAGTTTACTCGCAGGAACGATTACGGCCGAGCGAGTCTGGGATTTGGTCGGTGCAGTCCCCGAAAGAGACCTCTTAACCCTACTTAAAGTCATTCATGGCAATATTCCCGATCAAGTTATCGAACAATGTCGCCATCTGATGAATCGCGGTAAGGAACCTTTAATCGTCTTGCAAAATCTAGCGGGATTCTATTTAAACCTACTTTTAGCCAAAACCGCCCCTAATCGTCCAGAAATGGTCGCTGTCACTGCTCTCACTTGGCAGGAATTGTGTACGGAAGCGCGTACTTGGTCTTTAGAGGAAATTCTCCGCGGTCAACAACTGCTTAAAGACAGCGAAACACAACTAAAAAACACCACTCAACCCCGTCTCTGGTTAGAAGTCACTCTATTGGGACTTTTACCACAAGCACAGGTGATTCCTCTAGTTGCCACGGTAGCGCCTTCCCGTCCCCAAACCAGCGTCGAGAGGCCCCCGGAAGTGATCACAGCGCCGGCGCCGGTTAATGAACCGATCAAACCGGCGGTTATCACCCCGACAACTAACGTCGCAGTGCCGAAAACTGAGGTTAAAACTGTTACCAGTGATGACAATCATGAACAAATTTGGCAGCAGGTTTTAGAAGTAATGGAACCCCCCACTACTCGCACTCTCTTGCGTCAGCACGGCAGTCTTTTTAATATGGAAGAATCGAGCGCTTATTTAAGCATATCTTCGGAACAATTATTAAAAATGGCCCGGCTACGCTTGACTAATATTGAGTCAGCTTTCGAGGCAGTTTTTCAGCGCCGGATTAAAGTTCATTTACAGGTAGGTTCCGCCACTGCTGCCATGGCTGCGGAAGTTTCCCAATCCCCAGCGGCCAAGATGCAAGCATCACCGGAAACCGCACCAAACCCACCAATAACTCCCGAAAATAAAGTTATGACTGTGGTGGATATTCCCCCGGTCAAAGAAGCAATTATCGAGAAAAAAGAAGCAAAGATCACCGAAGCCAGAAACCCAAAAACTCCTAGCACAGAACTGCCACAAAAAATCTTAAATTTTGATTCATCTTTAGAGACATTAGATCAAGATGTAGATGTTAGCGAAATTTTGGCGGCCGCTCAAAAGTTAGCGAAATCTTTTGATGGTGAAGTGGTCAATATGGGTTATTCACTGCCGGAAAATTCGGCCGCAGAAACTAAAGTTAATAAGTCTGTGGAAAATATGACTATCGTGCGCGGGAGACCTGATGTTAACGAAATTTTAGACAGTTTGGAGGAGGACGAAGACCTTCCTTTTTAAAGCTATCCCAACGGCTTGTGCTAAACTAATAGGATATGCCACGTCTCAGGATTGGCTATTCTTGCTCAAATTCTAGCTACTAGACCTATGACACCCGAAACTAAGGCCAGAATCGATCAATTAGTCCAGAATAACAAAGTTCTTGTGTTCATGAAGGGCAATAAATTAATGCCTCAGTGTGGTTTCTCGAATAACGTCATACAAATTCTCAATATTCTGGGGGTTTCCTACGAAACTGTCGATATTCTGCAAGATCAGGAGTTAAGACAAGGAGTTAAGGAGTATTCCAATTGGCCGACTATTCCCCAAGTCTATATCAACGGTGAATTTATTGGCGGATCCGACATTATGATCGAACTCTATCAAAATGGGGAACTACAACAAATAGTCGAGGTAGCCTTAGCTTCCTAAAAATTTTCTAGGTTAGGTTAGCTATCCTAACCTAGTTTAAACCTACCAAACAGTAATCAGTGATCAGTAATCAGTAATCAGTGAAAAGACGGCAATTTTCTACTTAGGGTTTGCGGCAAAAAGTACGGGCGAAGCATTCGGGCAATAACCTATCGGTGAAACCGTAGATTTTCTATCCGAATGCTTCGCCCCTACAGGATGCGGAGTGATAACTGATAACTGATAACTGATAACAAATCCGTTTTTAATAGTGTGATTAACTCTCAAGTTATGAATTGTTTCTCCCTTCTCCCCACACCCTACACCCTACACCCCACTCTCCTATACCTTTTAAACAGGATTTAGTATCACTCCCCTTTAAAACTGTCCCTTGAATTGTTCTCTATCTTTTGCTACGAGGACACTTTGTTGGGGGATACCGATGTGAATTCCCTTCTCCTCAAAAGCAATTTTTAGACGACGACGATACTCTCTTTCTATATCCCATTGTCGTAATCTTTTGACGACAATTCTGAGCATAATTTCCATCCCCGTGTGAGAAACCCGACTAACACCAGCAACCTCCACGGGATTGATGATATCTTCTTGCCATTGTGGATCCACAGCCATATTTTCAGCGATGGCTGCCATTAAAGCGATCGCCACATCTGGCTCGGTCTGATAGGCGACTTCGATGGTAAAATCGACCCGCGCCCAATCTTTACTGAGGTTGTGTGCGATAATAATTTGGTTATGGGCAATAGTGATTAAACGTCCATCGTCGGCCCGCAATTGAGTCGCTCGCAAACTCATATTTTCCACCAAACCGATAAACTCCTGAAACTGGATTATATCACCGACAGTGTACTGATCTTCAAAGACAATCAGAAAACCGTTCATCCAATCTTTTAAAAGATCCTGAAAGGCAAAGGTGAGCAATGCTCCCACTAAACCGGCTCCCGTGAGTAAAAAGGCGAAAGAAAGACCCATCCAAGCTAAAAAAATCAAAATTCCTAGAAAAATAGCGATAAATGTGATAATTTCTCGCCAAACTTCTAATAAAGTTGGAGCGCGCAGAATCCTCCTTTCCAAATTTTCCGAAAAAACCGCTCCTTCCTCTACCCACTCCCGTAGTCTGGAATTAACGTAGAGATTAACCATATTGCTCACTGATGTCAGCAGCAACCAGATGATAAAAATCTGTAAAGGAATACGGATTATTCCGCGTCCTTCTAGCCTAGTTTCGGGAAATACATACAAAATCGCCGCTATTCCGGCAAACCAAAGCAGTATCAGTCCAATAAGAGCCAGTCTTTTCCAGAGAATATTTAGCGTTAGTTGTCGCTGAATATCGGCCTGTTGACGGAATTTAGAGGAATCTTCTAGAGAGGCTAAAATCGGTTCTTGGGAGCGATCTTTTCTGGGGGGGGAATTTATAGGTAAATTTCGATCGGATTGACTTTTAGCCTGTTTTTTGAGGAGATTGAAGCGATTTCTTAAACGTTTCTGCCACCAAATTGATACCCAGCTTAAGAAAATTAGCCCCAAAATAATTATAGTGGCAGTCATTACCTGTTGCCGACGAGGGGCGGGCTGACGTTCTTGCCAAGCTTGGATCAAAGCTGTTTGGATGATTTTAACCCATCTGTCCGCTAAATCGCCAACCGAAGAAGAATCGATCAGGGCATCAACTTCTGTCACTGTCAGAATTACCTGTTGCGGTAACTTCTGGTTATCCTTGGCCACAATCACGGTTAAATTATTGAGAGTCGCCGTACTTACTTGCAGGGTTGTCGGATCGAAACCCCGATTGATAATATTATTTAAACCTCTTTCAATGCTCCTAGCCCGTCTTTCTACCGGGGAGAGTTCCCGGGACTCAGAAGCGGTAAAATCTTGGGAGGCAATCTGAAATAAGGCAAATCCATCTAGATTCACGGAAGCATATTCTATATCCCCGGCTACAAAAATCCTTGTTCCCGTGGGAGATACAAATGGAACCAGAAAATTTTGGCCTAGGGATGGCGGAGAATTAAGAACAAAAATACTAACCAAGAGGCAACCCGCCAATCCTTGAATGACCAGATTGAAAATTTTTCCCCGTTGCCGTCGTCCCATTGCCCAAGTTTCCTTTTTGATTAACAATGATCTTGAGTCGCTTTCTCAGCTTATGACAGTTATCTTAAGGGTGAGATCAAAAGTTTTCGTTTTGGGGAGTCGTCGTCCCTCTCCCTTCTCCCCTCTCCCCACTGATTACTGATAACTGCAATCCCCAACCCCCAACATTAGTTAACTTCTCATGTCCAATATACCCCCACAGTGGCGCGAGGAAATAACCTCTTTACCCCCTTGGTTACGGCGTTCACTCGGCAAATCTAGCGAAATTTCCACGGTTCAGCGCATTATCAAACAAAGGAACATTCATACTATCTGCGAGGAGGGTCGCTGTCCCAATCGCGGCGAATGTTATGCCCAAGGTACGGCGACTTTTTTGTTGATGGGTCCCACCTGTACCCGGTCCTGTGGTTTTTGTCAAGTGGATAAGGGTCATGCACCCATGCCTCTCGATGTGGAGGAACCGCAAAAAGTAGCGGAAGCGGTGCAATTGTTAAATTTAAGTTACGTTGTCTTGACTTCTGTAGCCAGAGATGATATTGAAGACGGCGGGGCCGGTTGGTTTGTCCGGACGATGACAGCCATTCGCGAACTTAATCCCCACACTTTAATTGAAGTGTTAACCCCGGATTTTGCTGGGGGTAAGGGAAGTCAACAGGAACGGGTGGCGACGGTGGTAGGGGCAAAACCTGCCTGTTACAATCACAATATCGAGACGGTGCGCCGTTTGCAAGGGCCGGTTAGACGCGGGGCTAAATACGATCGCTCTTTGGCGGTTTTGCGTTATGTTAAGGAAATCGATCGCTCAATTCCGACGAAATCTGGCTTAATGGTCGGTCACGGTGAGACAAAAGAGGAAATTATCGAGACTTTGGCAGATTTACGGGCGATAGACTGCGATCGAGTTACTATTGGTCAATATATGCGTCCTTCTCTCGAACATTTGCTCGTACAGAAATATTGGACTCCCGCAGAATTTAGCGAGTTGGGAGAAATTGCCCAAAAAATGGGTTTTTCCCAGGTTCGATCCGGCCCCCTAGTCCGCAGTTCCTATCATGCGGGAGAGTAAATCAGTTATCAGTTATCAGTTATCAGTTATCAGATGTAAGTTTTAAGTTAATTAGTTAGTTATACTAAATCTGGTTATTAAAGACTGATTATTTATTCCCCTTATGTAGCCTATATTCAACGGATTTAGTATTAGTTATCTTTATCTTTATTTTTATCTTTATACCTGATTACTGTTTACTGTTTACTGGACGGCTACGCCGTGCCTTTGGCAACACTGAAAAATCTTCCCCACTTCCCTGATCAAAATGAATTTAGAAGCAATCATCCTAGAGGAAATTAAACAATCAGCGGCGGGTCGAATTAGCTTCGAGCGCTGGATGGATTTAGCTCTCTATCACCCCGATTATGGCTATTACACCTCTGGAAAAGTAGAAATTGGCTCAAAAGGAGATTTTTTTACTTCCTCGTCCCTAGGGGCTGATTTTGGCCAATTGTTGGCAGAGCAATTTGTTGAGATGGCGGAATTTTTGGGCAATTCCCGAGGATTTACTTTAGTGGAAGTGGGAGCAGGTTCGGGAATTTTAGCGAAGGATATCCTTGATTATTTAAGTCATAGCTATGCTGATTTTTATCAAAATCTCAGTTATATAATTATCGAACAATCTCAGAAACTCAGGGAAAGACAACGGGCAACTTTAGCGGGATATTCCCCGGTATCTTGGCGAAGTTGGCCAGATTTAGCCGATAATTCCCTTGTGGGTTGTGTGTTTAGTAATGAGTTAATCGATGCTTTTCCTGTCCATCGAGTTGTGATCGAGTCAGGGGAATTGCGAGAAATTTATCTAGGATTGGGGGAACCTTTTCAGGAGATTATCGCAGATTTATCTACTGACAGAATCAAAGATTATTTTGATTTAGTGGGGATACATATTCCTTCCCCACTTTATCCGGAGGGTTATCAAACCGAGGTAAACTTATTAGCTTTAGACTGGTTAGAAACGGTTAATCGGAAACTCGATCGAGGTTATATCTTAACCATAGATTACGGTTACACTGCTGAAAAATATTATCATCCCCAAAGAAGTCAAGGAACCCTACAATGTTATCGACAACATCAGCGTCATGATCATCCTTATTTGTGGGTGGGGGAACAAGATATTACTACTCATGTGGATTTTACTGCTTTACAACGTCAAGGGGAGAAATTAGGCTTAAAAAATCTCGGTTTTACTCAGCAAGGATTATTTTTAATGGCTTTGGGATTAGGAGATAGATTAAATCAACTTTCTCAAGGAAAAATCGATATATTAACTATATTTCAGCGTCGAGATGCCTTACATCAATTAATCAATCCCACCGGTTTAGGAGGATTTGGAGTGTTAATTCAGGGGAAAGGAGTAGAGGAAAGAATACTTCAGGGATTAAGCAAATAACTAAAAAAAATAGGGCTGAATGCTGTTAACTTTCAGCCCCAAGAAATAATTAAGCTCCTACGGATTCTTTAGCCGCATACATTACCTCTAAAGTTATTTCACCAATACCTCGCTCCCGGGCAAATTTTTCGGTATTTCGTTTGACTTTACCCCGCACAAAACCGGGTATTTTCTGTAATTCTGTCGTAGCTTCCTTATTCCAATTTAGGTCAGAATCTGCCGAGATACCTTTAGTAATTACCTCTTTGGTATCATGACCACCGAATATCTCCAATAGGTGATCTTCCATACCCAAAGTAAAGGAATTATAGACCAAATCGGCGATCTGATTAGTGCCTTCGTAACCTAAGAAAGGTTTATAACCGAGGGGGAAATTTTGGATATGAATAGGTGCGGCAATTACTCCACAGGGAATATCTAAACGTTTGCCAACGTGACGTTCCATTTGAGTACCAAATATCGCCGCCGGTTCCAACCGGGCAATAGCATCTCCTATCGCCCCATTATCATCACTAATTAACACTTCATCGCAATATTCACTCACTTGTTCCCGGAACCAATCGGCATCATACTTGCAATAAGTCCCCGCTAAAACCACATGAATTCCCATCTCCCTGGCGAGAATTTTTGTCATAGCGGCTGCGTGGGTATTATCACCAAAAACCACCGCTTTTTTCCCGGTTAAATTCTGACAGTCGATGGAACGAGAAAACCAAGCAGCTTGGGAGATATGCAGAGTTTGTTCATTGATAAAATCTTCGTAATCTACTGCCGCACCTTGAGCATTAATTACCTCTTGAATTTTGCGAATACAGCGGGCTGTTTCCACTACTCCCATGGGGGTAATATCAACGTAGGGCATGGCGAATTCACTTTCGAGATATTTGGCTGTCATTAATCCCACTTCTCGATAGGGAACCAGATTAAACCAAGCGCGGGGCAGATTTTTTAAGTTGTCCACCGAAGCAGCTTCGGGGAGAATTTCATTAACTTCAATGTCCAAATCTGCCATTAACCGCTTTAATTCCGTGCGATCATGTTGGTTATGGAAACCGAGGGTGGTAATACCGATAATATTAACCGAAGGTTTAGGGGTTTTTTCCGAGATAATTTCCCTTTTTCTCTGGGCCTTATCGAGATAATATTTGATAATTTGATAGAGGGTTTTATCGGCCGCTTGTAGTTCATTATAGCGATAGTGGTTGACATCGGCCAGCAGCACATCCCCCTCGGCATCCTGTCGCGCTCTTTCGACAAAGTTTTGTAAATCCTCTTGGAGAATGCTGGAGGTACAGGTGGGGGTTAAAACGATTAAATCGGGACTTTCTTCGCGATCTTTGCGAACAATATTATCGACGACTTTTTCTTGGGAACCCCGGGCTAAAACATTACGATCGACAATACTAGCAGTGACGGGGGTAAAATTACGCTCCCTTTCCAACATCGAGCGCATGACGTTAAAATAATCGTCTCCCAGAGGAGCGTGCATGATAGCATGAACATTTTTAAAGGAACTGGCGATCCTTAAAGTGCCAATATGAGCGGGACCCGCATACATCCAATAGGCCAATTTCATAGAGGGTTCTCCTACAGTCAGACTTTTTTGATTGTCTCAGACTTTACCGATTTAGGAGTGAACACTTAACGGAAGATTACAAAAAGTCCCCATGCAGATTAAGTATCTTTTTGGGGAAAAATGACACAAATATTAATATTAACTTTTTTAACAATTTATGTCATTAGGGACAAAATTTCTTTACCGACCGCTTGGTAACAAAGCCAACCGAAATTGGCCCGGGAGTCGGGATAATCTTTGACGATGACTCCTTTTTCGGCCGCTCGTTCAAAAGCAACTAAACGGGGAATTTCTCGCTTAAATACGGGTAATTTTGCTTCTTCTAGAGCTTTCCGCGCTTCTCGTCCTGTTTTTGTCCGTGAATCCACTTGGGTTAAAAGAACTCGATAATTATCGGTCATCGTGGACAGCAATTCTACCGCTTTAATCGCGACATCGATATCGAGATGATTGGGAGTGGTGGGTAGGATTAATAAATCGCTGCCCTGAGCTAAATCTTTTAACTCGTCTGGCTCTGGCCGGGCCTGGGTATCGACGATAATATGAGTGTATTGTTTCACCAGTCCCGTCGCTCCAGCTTGGGACGCTACCATAAAAGGAAGGGTATCTTCCCGGGACCAATGGAGAGCCGAACGATTTTTATCCGCATCGATCAATAAGGTGGGCGCTTTTTCTTGAAAATAGGCGGCCAGATGAATCGATGTGGTGGTTTTCCCGACCCCTCCCTTCAGTGCTACGACGGAAATAATCATGAACGGCTCGATCGAATAAGTGAGTATTTTCTAGTGTACTCCCAGACGGACTGAAAACCGTCTAAGTTTCCCCCCAGAAAGGCTATCTGTCGGGATTCTTGATTTTTGAGCGTGGCTCTCTCGAAATTATGGTGTAAAGTGTTTCTTAATGTTAGATTTTGGGCCGATGCCCTCCCGAGCGATCACTTTTTCCGCTCACCAAAAGTACGGGAGAGTCTTCAATGTTGAACCAATTCTTAGCAATAGCGATCGCTTTCATGATTGGGTTAACTGGGGAATTAGTCCTCTCTTTACCCGCTACTCGTTTATCCGATCGAGAAATCTCCCAACAATTACAGACTATCCCGGGCTGGCAGTTACGAGATCAACGGATTGAAAAAACTTTTAAATTTAACAATTTTATCGAAGCGATCGCTTTTGTTAATCGTTTAGTTACTCCGGCTGAATCCCTAGGCCATCATCCTGATATTACCATCAATTACAATCGCGTCACCCTTTCCCTAACTACCCATGACCTGGGAGGTTTAAGTAACTTAGATTTTGATTTAGCTCAACAAATCGATCGCCTGATTCCCTAGTTTTAAATCAGCTTTAACGCACACATCTATTATCTTGGCGAATATCCCAACTACCATCAACACGGAATAAAAATAAACAGCGTTTGTCGGGTGTACCGGGAGCAACTAAAGTAATTCTGCCTAACTGTCCCCAAGAACCGCCTAAACCCCCCCTTGTATCGGCCCAACTAGCGCGATAAATTGTACCTTGATTACCCGCCGGTCCACTAACTCGGCGTAGGGTAGAATTATTAGTATCGATGCTAACGCCGCGAGTGATGGGAGTCCAATCGGTGACATTTTCACACTCGTCCCCCTGCACTTTTGCCACTTTAATCTGTTCGGTTTCACTTTCTGCCATGCACAAAGATAGGGGATAAGAACCTTCTCCCATGGCTTGATAACGGGTATTTTTCCACTGTTGTGATATTTCAAAGGTGGCGATATTTAAGCGAATCCAAGCCATTAAACGCTGATAAACAGAAAGGGCAATGGTTAAGAGAATTCCTAATAAAATTATGGTAACTAACATCTCTACTTGAGTTAAGCCAGAGGTGGATTTTTGCCGATCAAAAAGCTGTAAATTGCGAAAAGTATTGGAAGAAAGGTCGAAGACATTCATGAGCCTCATCTTGCCTTTTTATTTTCAATAAATTATGTAATTAACAAGGAGCAACAATTAATTTGCTCTAGGATAATCCACATAATTTCTTGCTGTTATTACGGACAAAATTGACGGCGATTGCTATTTTTTTGAGACTGGCAAAAATGAGCTAAATACAAGCAATTTGCTAATTTTTTGGGTCAATTCAGTTTATTTGCTCTGTTTATATAGCAAAATTTCCCGCTAACGAATAAATCCCAATTGTCGTCTGGCCTCAAATAATCCGATCGCCACACTAACGGAAAGATTTAAACTTCTCACCCCCGGTTCTGCCATGGGAATATAAACCGTGTCATCGCACTTATTTAATAAATCTGCCGGAATACCGTCGGTTTCACTGCCAAAAAGTAGCCAATCTCCGCTTTGATAGCTGTATTCCACATAACTGCTGCTGCCGCGCACAGTAAACCCGATCGTCCGTCCCCCGCTCTTTTGTTGATATGCACAGAAATCATCAATTGTCAAGTGGTACATGAGTTTTACATAAGGCCAATAATCTAAGCCGGCGCGCTTCAGATAGCGATCGCTAATTTCAAAACCCAAGGGACCAACTAAATGCAATTCTGTCCTCGTTGCGGCGCAAGTACGGGCAATATTCCCCGTATTTGGCGGAATTTGCGGATTGATTAAAACCACTCGTAAAATCGGTTCAGTCATCATTTATCAGTCATCAGTCATCAGTTATCAGCTTCTGAAGGCAAGAGGCAACAGGCACTCGTGCAAAAGACAGAATCTGACAATTCTCCTACCTAAAAAGAAGGTTAGAAACTAAGCACATCAAAGCTTTTAGCTTAACCAATTAGGTCTTAGATTCGGTCGAGTGATCAGTCCACTGTTTACAGCAAAAAACTCCCCACCTCTCAATTTATAATTCATAATTTATAATTTATAATTCCCACTTCCCATCTCCCTTGGGTGAGGACTAACTATACTGGATTCTGCCCCACCCCAGTCAAACTTATTTTAAATTGGCATAACTATCCATACTCAACGGGACTAAATCGCCATGGATAGTCAAACCTAACAACATTGTTTCATTAGCGGGGATTAAATTACCTGTAAGAGCGCAAATCTCATTTTTTCTAGCTGTAGCGTTAAATACTGCCCTTATATCACCAGCACAAAACTGAGGTCGATAATCTCCTGATTTTTGCTGAACGAAATTCCATAAGACATCGCGAATGAGTGCTTGATAACCTTGATTGCCGGAAATCTCTTTCAGCTTGTCCTTGAGGACTCTTTCCAGACGAATGCTGGTGACTTCCATATCGGTGGTGGTGGTGCGTGTGATTGTCCGCATAATTTTTCTCTCCCGAATACTAAACCTATTGGTGTTACAAGTGTAGTATAAGAAAGATACCTTTAACAAGCACAACCGGCGAAACCGTGACCTCTGCTGCTCTTTTATTGTTACCTCTAAGGAGAAACCGCATCTAGTCAGAATCCTATTTTGCTGCTAGAAAAAACATTGCTTAACTCTGAAACGTGATTGCTATCTGAATCTTACCTGAAGGCATAACTTAATATAATAATTTCCTTCTTCCTGATATATAGTTCCATAATCATGTCTTGTTCTACTAGGTACATCCAGCTTAGTTTGAGTAAAAAGACAATCTTCAAAAGTTTTCCTATCTAACAAATAATAGGAAAGAACTTCACCATTTTTTGTGACCACTAAAAATCCATTAGGTGTATTATCTTTTTTCCAATCTTCCGAAGCTTTTAATCCTAAGGTTATATCAGTTAAAAAGTTTTTTATCTTTCTCTCATAAATTTCTCCGACATTTTGCAGTTCATAGCCACAGGGATTATCCATTGTCATTTTTTCGTGCAATTTTATTATACTTTTATTATTTTCACCACTATAAGCATTTAGCAGTAAGTTCGCCACAATAATTGGCATACTATCATCTATCAGGATGAGATTTCTATAAAAAGTGTTAGTAAACTCTCTGGTTTTTAACTCGTCAAATACTATTTGACACTGGCCTCTAATTGTTATTAAAATTTTTGTTGCTGATTTCAACTCTTTCAACTTTAGAATATCAAGATTATTATTGCTTTCAATCCTATAAATGAAAACCGTTCTTCTACCAGCATTAAAAATTGTTGGTGGTTGACCTAATTTAGATTTGATTGAGAAACTGAAATTGTCATGCTGATCTCTTTTTGTATCAATAATTCCAATTTATATATCTTTAACATTTATTGAATCTTGTTTAATAGTTTGACAATTGATACTTTTGAGGAAATCTTCGATGGCTGGAATAGAAAAACTCCTTCCTTGACTATTTATAATAGCTTTAAATATGTCATTTGCTTTATCAATGAAATCCTGAACAGAAATTCTTTGATCGATGCAATTACTTCTTTTAATGACGATTTCAGAGAGATTTTTTTCTAATTGAAATTCTACTTTTTCTAGGTTCTCATAGTGAAAAATTCTGCTTATATAAAAGAAATCTGAAAGTTTTTGAAAACCCGCATCACCTTTATAAAGTTTTTTTGCCCCAACAAGTAAAATAATACATAAACTTCAGTCCATTCTCTCTTATTATAGCTGCGATAATTCATGGTGTTTTTTCAATTATGTGAATAACTCTAATTGTTTTCCTTGCCAGTCTGTAAATTTAACATTTACATTTGATTCCTTCGATAAATCTAAAGCTTTAATCACCTCTTTTGCCACTGCTTTTACCACGGGAATAGCCACAGAATTACCGAACTGTTTATAAGCTTGGACATCGCTAACAACAATCCGAAAACTATCGGGAAATCCCTGTAATCTTGCCCATTCTCTGGGGGTCATTCTGCGGACGAATAATTTATTTACCTCTCCCTTAATGCGAGTAACCGAAGTAAAATTAGTCAGTCTTTGATCGATAACTAAATTTCTTTCTTTTCCCATACCTCCCACTACAATAGCATTAGCGATACCATCGGGAGAAATAATCTCATAACCGAACCCATTACCTTTATTTTCGTGTCTGGCCCTGTGTTTAAACAAGGTTTCTAAATACTGATTAGAGAGATAATATTTAACGCTGACTTCCTTTTCTTCTAGGATATCTTTGAGACAAGTTTCTTGATGGGTTGGTTGAGGATAGGAAAAATGGTAAATATTTAAATCTTCTCGAAAACCGACGATAAAAATTCGGGGACGGTTTTGAGGAACCCCAAAATATCTGGCATTTAAAATCTGGGGACTAGGGACAAAATAATGGAAATCCTTTTCTAGTATATCTAAAATAGTTTTTAAAGTTTTCCCTCGATCATGATGAACTAAACCCTGGACATTTTCTAAGATAAAAGCTTTCGGTTTCTTTTCGTGTAAGATCCGGGCAACTTCAAAAAATAAGGTTCCGCGTGCATCTTCAAAACCGTGTTTTCTGCCGGCGATACTAAAGGCTTGACAGGGAAACCCGCCGCATAGTATATCATGATCGGGGACAGTTTTTACCTCTAATTTTCTGATGTCTTGATTATCGGGTAAATGACCATAGTTAGCCAAGTAAACCTTTTGGGAGTGAGGATCGATTTCCGAGGAAAAAACGCATTGACAACCGAGATTTTCTAGGGCGATTCTAAATCCTCCTATACCGGCAAATAAATCAATAAAAGTCCACATATTTTCTCTATTCTAAGCTTTTGTTTTGATCCCAGAGACGATATTATACTAAATCTGGTTATTAAAGACTGATTATTTATTCCCCTTTTTGCATGAGTGCATGAGTAGAAAACGGGTTTCTCGGAGAAACCCGTTTTCTGTGCGTATTAAACCAGCTATCTTAGATTTTAGTATAAATGCTCGAATCTTTTTCCTCGCCAAAAAAATCAGGAGCAGAATTTCTACTCCTGATAACCTATTAACCTTAGACTTGCCAATTTATTGGAAGATGCTGGCAACCTTGGCGCTTACATCCGCTTGAGTTTCAGCGTAGATATTTTGACGAGTAGCGGCGATTTCTGTGTAAGCTTGACGCACTTCCGAGTTAACTGCCACCGTTTTGACATCGTAGATACGGGTAGCTAGTTGGGGATAAAAACCGATAGCGACAATCAAAGCGAGGAAAGAGACAGCGATAAAGATTTCTCTGGGTTTAGCGTCAATATATTCTGATTCGTCAGGAAGGACACAGCTAGTACCGAAACAAACTGCTTGTTCGTTACTTTTGTTGGGGAGAATGTTAGTAATATCGCAGGAAGAACCATCTCCGTAGAAAACTTGACGGAGCATGGAGAGTAGATAAATGGGGGTGAGGATTAAACCAACGGAAGCGAGGAAGACAGTCACAACCCGGAAGGTTTGGCTATAAACGTCACTGCTAGTGACACCGATGAATACAGTAATTTCACTGGCAAAACCGCTCATTCCGGGTAGCGCTAGGGAAGCCATGGCGCCGGCAGTAAAGAGAGCGAAGACTTTCGGCATCGCTTGGGCAATCCCACCCATCTCGTTTAAAGCTAAGGTATGGGTGCGGTCGTAGGTGACACCAGCAAGGAAGAATAAGACGGCGGCAATTAAACCATGGGAGAGCATTTGTAACATAGCGCCGCTAATACCCACATCGGTAAAGGAAGCAATCCCTAAAAGGACAAATCCCATGTGTGAAACCGAGGAATAAGCGAGACGGCGTTTCATGTTTTGTTGACCGAAGGAAGCGAAAGCACCGTAGATAATATTAACGACACCGAGAATCGCTAGAATCGGGGCAAAATAAATGTGTGCATCGGGTAGAAGCCCCATATTAAGACGGATTAAACCATAACCACCCATTTTGAGGAGAACACCAGCGAGAATCATCGATACAGGTGCAGAAGCTTCACCGTGAGCATCGGGGAGCCAAGTATGGAGGGGGAAGATGGCGAGTTTGACTCCGAAAGCGATTAATAAACCAGCGTAAAGGACTAATTCTAAAGCGAGGGGATAATCTTTAAATCCTAATTCCGCCATATCAAAGGTCATCGCACCACCACCGTAAAGGGCCATGGCTAGACCGGCAACGAGGATGAAGATAGAAGCGGCGGCGGTGTAGAGTAAGAATTTAGTGGCGGCATAACGACGTTTTTGACCACCCCAGATGGAAACGAGTAGATAAACGGGAATTAACTCGATTTCCCACATTAAAAAGAATAATAATAAGTCTTGGGCGACGAAAACACCAATCTGAGCGGCGTAGAGCAACAGCATCAGGAAGTAGAATAAACGGGGTTTGCGGTCCACTTGCCACGCGGCCAAGATAGAAAGGGTTGTCACCAATCCTGCTAATAAAACTAACGGTGCCGAGATACCATCTACCGACACCGCCCAACTTAAACCTATTTGGGGAACCCAATCGATTTTTTCCACTAATTGTAGGTTGGGGTTGCTTAAATCATATTTTTGTAAAAAGACGTAGCACATTAAAACAAAGTCTGCTAGTCCGACTCCAAGAGCAAACCAACGAACGGTTTTTCCTTCCTTGTCGGGGATTACAGGGATTAGGAAGGAGGAAAGCAAGGGGAGCAAAATGATGGCAGTGAGCCAGGGGAAGTTAGCCGTTAGCATGGCAGTAAGAAAAAATACCTATTTCGTTATGTGTTCATTTTATGCGACTTTGTAAAATTTTGTGAATATTTTTTGTCCTACCTTTACCATAGGCTTTTATCTATAATTGGCGCATCATCATCGATTAACCCAAATAAGCTTGTTTGACCCGCTCATCCCTGAGTAAATCCCCGGCTTCTCCTGCGATAGTCAAGCGTCCCGCTGCCAAAACATAGCCGCGATTGGCAGTTTCTAGGGCTAAATTGGCGTTTTGTTCCACTAACAGGATAGTTACTCCCGATTTGTTTAATTGACGGATAATACTGAAGATTTCTCGCACTATCTGCGGTGCTAGTCCTAAACTGGGTTCGTCTAGTAACAATAACTTGGGACGACTCATTAAAGCTCTTGCGATCGCAAGCATCTGCTGTTCCCCACCGCTTAGGGTTCCCGCTAACTGCTCTCGGCGCTCCGATAGTCGGGGAAACAGTCGCCACTGCTCTTCGATATCGCTTTTTACTCCTAGGCGATCGCTTCTCGTATAGGCCCCTAACTGCAAATTTGTCAAGACTGTTTGACGCGCTAAGATTCTTCTCCCTTCCGGACTATGGGCAATTCCCCGTTTAACGATTTCATGGGGTGGTAAATGGGTAATATCTTGACCCTGATAAATTATTCGCCCCGTCTTTGCCGTTAAAATCCGAGATATCGTCTTTAGAGTCGTCGTTTTTCCTGCTCCGTTCGCTCCAATGAGGGTGACAATTTCCCCCTTTTCTACCCTTAAGCTAACCTGCTGTAATGCCTTGATTCCGCCATAATTAACCGATAAATCGCTAATTTCTAACATAAACCCAGTCAAATCTCAATAGGATCACTATAGCAGTTATCAGTTATCAGTTATCAGTGATCAGTTACCAGTTACCAGTTACCAGTTATCAGTTATCACTGATCAGATGTGAGTTTTTAGTCAGTCCCGATGAAAAAATTTTCACCCCCACAGATGAAAGAGGTTTCCTTCCCTACACCCCACACCCCACACCCTACACCCTCTTTCAAGTCAGGGATAAGGAGGAATCCCGATCATTTGTACTGAATTTTCCAAGACGCATTATTGAGTGAGGGGTATTGAGTAGCATTAACAGTGCTGTCTTTTCACTGCTTACTGTTTACTGATAACTGTTTACTGATAACTGATAACTGATTATCTGCCTAAAACTTCCAAGACCACTGGGGCAACTCCCGACTGGAAGACACCGATAATCGCTGCCGCACCTCTGGAAAGGTCGATGACGCGACCACCGCTAAACGGACCGCGATCGTTAATTCGCACCACCACCGAGCGCCCATTACGCAGATTAGTTACCCTAACCTTGGTGCCGAAAGGTAGATAGCGATGAGCGGCGGTTAAACCACTAGAGTTAAAAGTCTCACCACTAGCGGTGCGACGACCATGGAAACCGCGACCATACCAGGAGGCCATTCCCTTTTTACGGGGGCGACTGCTGGTTTTTACCTCTGGACTTGTTTTTGGCTTCTCTGGCGGTGTGACTGAGGCAGGATTGCTGGCCGGGGCCGGCTTGACTTGATTGGGTTGTGATTGGGGTTGTACCGTCGAAGGAATGGCCTCTTGGGGCCGGGGTGTAACGCTTGCAGGGACGGTATTTTCTTTGTCCACTAGGGACTCCAAAGTTTTCAGAATTTCGTTAGCATTATCTTGAACAGAACGTGATACTTTAATATCTGAATCAGTTGTTCGACTATTAGAAAAAGCGGACAGAACGGTTTGAGTAGTTGACTCGATAACAGTTTGACGGTCTACGCTAATATCCGTCAGGCTGTTGCTGTGTCCTGCTGTCTGGGAACAAATTATCGAGGCTGTAGTCCCCAATACCGTGAGAGCGGTTACAGCTTGTAGTTTGTTGATCAGTTGTTTATTCATAGACTTTCTTAATTGTGCGTTAGCAAGTTCCCAATGCAAAGCTGAAGGAATTTGCTAACATTCCTTTTTGTTTGCAGAGCTAACTTGGTTGCGTTCTGTTCAACCGTATCACGGAAAATCGGTTGGTCATTACGAGAATTTATATCGTTATCGGGCAAGAGAATCAAAAATTTAAATAAAGGGTTGACTTGCGCTAAAAACCAAGTTAAGATAAAGGGTTTTTAATTTTTTGTGTCCTAGAGGGGATCAAGGTTAGGAAAACTAAGGGAATTAGTGAAATTTCGAGAGGTAATAATGCTAGTATTGACAAGGCTTTCAAGGATTATCAGCCCTCCCCGATTTCCCTCTATAGCTGCAGATAATGGTTAATAAAACTGTTTTCTTCGCTACAAAAAACCAGATTTTTAAGATCAATGTTAAATCGGGCTAAAGGTCAAAGATTAAAAATTGTAATAGGGGCTTGACAAAGAACTAAAAATAAGCTGTTATTAGCAAAACTTAACAATAGGCTCAGAAATGTTAATGGAGACTAATAAGTAGTCGTGCCAAATTAATTTCTTAGTCGAGACAGGGCTCTCTTAGGTTTGCTGGGTAAAATGTATTCTAAGATACAGTCCTACTAGCGAGCGAGTGGAAAGAACCACAAAGACACAAAGGACACAAAGATTGATCGCTCCTATATAAGTTAAACTGATCACACAAAGAATAAGAGCGTCGAGACAGGAGACAGGAGACGGGAGACGGGAGATAAGTAGTCGTGCCAAATTAATTTCCATTTTTGAGATAGGCACTGTTGCAATAGTGCCAGAGGGTTAGTGGATGTGTAATTAATTTTGCTTAGGTACTTACTAAATCCTGTTTAAAGGGTATAGAGGAGCAGGGAGCGCCGGAGTGGGGAGAAGGAACAAGAAAGAAGCAAACTTTTTGCCGCAAACCCTATATAGATGGCCCAGAAACCGCTGTCTTTTTAGCGATCGCCGAACAATTAACGGGTTTTGCGTCTTCGGATGACATTATTAGAATAACGAGAAGGTTTTGGCCGGGGTTCTTTTCCCCCTCCTAATTCTCGGCTAACTTGCTGGAAAATATCCCGTCGCAGGACAGGATATTCCCCTATCCACTGGTCGAGTTGGGGAAGATGAACATCAGAAAGCTGATTGATATCGCCTAAATCGGGATCTCGAGACATTAACAAAGCTTCGGCTACCATCCCGGGACGGATCGATTTATGAATGCGTTTGAGGGGAGCGCGAACGATCGCCGAAAACCCAGTTTGATCACCGATTTCCAGATTAATACAGCGTTGGCGATTTTCGATAATCTCTAATTCCCCGCGTTTATTGACCCTTTCTTCTTCCCCGATTAATTCCTCGGTCACAAAAGCATCGAAAACGCGACCGCGCCAAAACCCCCCGTAGGGAAGACGACGATAGGTGTTATTGCGAACACTGGCCCAATAAACTGGACCCCAGAGCCAATATAAACCGGCGATAATGTCGAAAATCAGTTTAATCGTTAAACCACCAGGGCCGAATAAATTACCGATTAACCAAGCTGCGGTGAGAGCGATGACAGAAATGAATAAACGGCGCAGAAAATCAGACCATTTACCCCAATAGTGAGCGTACTGGGGTCCAGTGGCGATAATCGGGACAATTTGCTCGATCGATTGACGGGTAAGGGGAACCAACATTATCAGTTATCAGTTATCATTGACTCTTGTATTCCATCTGTCGCCGAAACTCATAAAACCCGATATCTGCTATGGCTTTGACTAATTGTTGCTCTACTGGGGGAGACCCCAAGACCGCACTGCCTCAAGTATTGCACATCAGCTTTTAGCTGACAAGACAAACCTGAACCTCTAGGTGTGTTGACGGCGGTTACTCTATCGATAGTGATTTTATTGTAGTGGTGATAGCTCAAACCTTTGCTAATTGGGCATTGTAGTCATGAATAAAATACCAAACAGCCCCAACGTGATTCTCCATTTGGCTCTTCTCGACTTTGTGTGATAATTTTTGCTGATGGAATCGTGAAGTGCTTATTGGGCAAAACTTTTAGGACTATTTCGCCGAAAAAACTATCAGTATAGACCTCGTTTTCACACAGAAACCAGAAGAGCCAAGTCATCATCAAGCTAAAGGTTTAAAGACTGATTTTTTACCCACTTCTACTATCAAATTATTACCAAAATTACCGATCGAATTATCGAATTTAAGTCTCCTTTTTAAGGGGGATTTAGGGATAGCAAACTTTTGTAGTCAGATTTGGGAGAGTTGCTATAATTTGTCAAAGTTCACAGAAATTATTATGGAAACCCTGAAGATTTTTTAGCGACTTCTAGTATAGTTATGTTTGTACGGGAGCAAGCACTCGATTTATGAAGAAAATTTTACAGTTAGTGGGACTAGGTTGCCTATTACCTATGTTCCTCGCCAGTGCAAGTTTAGCGGAAACAGTGGTGGAAAAAGTGGCTCGCACGGGATTTTTGACCGTAGGAACCCGTTTTGATGCGATTCCCTACTCCTACATCAATGATAAGGGGGAATTAGTCGGCTATTCTATGGATGTGTTGGAACGAATTAGAAAACGATTGGAAACTCGTCTCGGTCGTCCCGTCACCCTGCAAATGATTGAAGCTAACCAACCCGGAGAGAAAATTAATCTCATTCGTAGCGGGGAAATCGATATCGCTTGTAGTACGGCTTTTACTTGGGAAAGGGCGAAAGTTGTCGATTTTTCCATCAGTTACAGCATTTCTGGGATTAGGATTTTAGCTAAAAAAGGTAGCAATCTCTCCACTCCTCAATCCCTAATCGGTAAACGCATCGCCTTGGTTCCCACTTCTGCGGCCGTCGATGTGATTAAATTAGTACAACCGCAAGCGACAATTGTTACTACCTACAGCACCATAGAAGAAGCGATCGAAGCTTTAAAAACCGGTAAAATCGACGCAATAGCGGGGGATAGCATTTCTTTAGCGGGAACAATCCTCAGAGATAACCCTAAAATCTACGAAATCGTCCCCGAAGAAGCTCTAGCTAATTTTGGCATTGCTTGCATGGTTCCCGAAAATAACTCTACTTTTTTGGATGATGTCAACTATGCCATTGTTAAAATGATGCAGGATTACATCACCAATGATACGGCCACCGTTAGTCAAATCGATCGCTGGTTCGGTAGTCAAGGCATGGTTCCTATCCCCCCAGAATTATTAAAGGGGTTTTTTGCCTTCAAAGTTATCGAACACGCCCAAATTAATCCCCAAGAAGCCAAATAGGAGCATAAATTCAGGTGAATATCAGCAATAAAACTGGTTTAGTCGGCTTTCTTCTCGCTTTATCTGCTTTCGGTCTGACTAGCACTGCCCAGGCCGCCTCGGACGAGGCTAACCCCATTGAGGCGCGTTTAAGTCGTCTATCTAGCGCTGTACGCGAACGAGTTAACCAACTGCCGGAAGGTACTGCCGATCCTAGTTTACAAGCTTTAGGCTGGGGAGATGGTGGCAATCGCGGTTGGGGGAATAGTCGTGTCGGTGGTTGGGCAGATGGTCGCGGTGGTAGTTTCGTTAATTCCCGCCCTTGGCGCAATGGTTGGTCTGACGGTGGTGGTTTCTTTAATTCCCGACCGCGCTGGGGTAATGGTGGCGGTTTCTTAAATCGTTGGTAAGTAAGGTTGGGTGAGGGGTTAACTTTATCCTCGTCCCAACCCCGGTTTTACGAGAAAATCTAGGGTTTATAACTGGGAAAATCGATATAACCTTCCTTGTCAAAAGAATACCAATCTTTCATCTCAGCATCGGGATTAAGGGGCCAATTATTGGCGAATCTTTCCACCAAATCGGGATTACTGATATAGGGGCGACCGAAAGCAATTAAATCCGCATCTCCTAACTGAATAGCGGCTTCAGCAGTTTCTTTTGTATAACCACAATTGCCGATTAAAGCACTATTAAAAACAGCCCGAAACTCGGATAAAAGCATCGGTTGACCCTTTTCGTGAAAACCAAAAGCCAAGCCATCTAGCAGATGCAAATAAGCTAAATTGTACTCATTTAATCTTTGGGCAACATAGAGAAAAGTTTCTCGAAAATCCTCGGAACCCATGTCATTATAAACCCCATTGGGAGACAGACGCACCCCCACCCGATGACTGGGAAAAACAGTTAAAATTGCCTCGACTACTTCCTGTAAAAAACGATAGCGATTTTCCAAACTGCCACCGTACTTATCCTGACGCTGATTAGTAGCCGATTGCAGAAAAGTATCGATTAAATAACCATTAGCCCCGTGAATTTCTATGCCATCAAACCCCGCTAATTTTGCCCTCTGAGCGGCTTTACGGTAATCGGCGACAATTGCGGGGATTTCCTCGGTTTCTAAGGCTCTAGGGGTCTCGTAGGGCTGTTTACCTATGGGTGTATGCAACTCCCCCTTAATCCTAATTGCGGAAGGGGCAACCGGTAAAGCCCCATTTTCCTGAAAACTAGGATGAGAAGCGCGACCACAGTGCCACAATTGACAGAAAATTGGTGTTCCTTTTCTTTGGGCGATTTTTGTCACCATTTGCCATGCTTGCACTTGTTCATCGGTGTAGATACCGGGGGTATTTTGCCAACCGTTAGCTTGGGGAGAAATTACCGTCGCTTCTGTAATCATTAATCCCGCACTGGCCCTTTGCCGGTAATACTCGGCCATTATCTCATTGGCCAGACGTTTTTCTCCGGCTCGCGCTCGCGTCATGGGAGCAAGCACAAGACGATTTTCTAAGTTTAAATCTCCCAATTTAAATTGACTTAAAAGAGTCAGGGAAGTAGTGAAGGCAGTCATCGAATTTGCCGATAGAGAATTTAGGTTAATTTTACCGCAATTATTTAAAACCAGACAATCGCACCCAAGGATGATTGACTGTCTATCTGCGAGATTTTCCCTCTCCTAATTGAGGAAAATTAATCGGATTAACTAGCTGAATATAATTAATATTGTTCATAAATATGACTATAATTACAAGTTATTTAATTTATTCATTGTCGAAAATTAAAGAGACATAAACTATATTTTATGGTGGTTGATTCATGATAAATTTCTTGGCAACTTCGGCGGCAATTTTGGCATCAGAAATATTGCTTAAATCTCAAGAGATAGGAACCTCAACTATCCGATCACCCCAATAATACCATAGATACATCTGTCCCAACTTATGTATGAGGGGACTACCCCCATTCCATCACCTCCTTGACCATTTCTCTCAAGTCATCGTTCTTGGTTTTTCCCTCCCACTTGTCATAAACTAAACTTATACCAATATGGGTGGTGAATCATTTTATCTAAAAAAACTGTCAGTAGAAAAGGAGCGAACCGTCAGTTAATTAGACCCGTTATTGCAGACATTTTGGCAAATTTTTCTTTTTAGGATGGTTTTCCTGAGTTGAGATTATCCCCCCTTACTTTAAGTAAAGGGGGAAAAAAAAATCAATTGGCACGCTGTTCAACCAACAGTTGGTAAGCATGATTAAAATCAGCCGTTGTAATGCGAATATCAGCCGGGTCAGTCATTCCCTGATGGCGATAACGACGAATTGCCATCAGTGCCGCTTGGTTACATAATAACGCTAAATCTGCACCATTCCAGCCTTCGGTTGCCTCGGCCCAATAGCCTAAATCCACATCCTCTAAAGGACGTTCCTCATTATGGACCCCCAGAATTGCTAAACGACTAGAGGCATTCGGTAAATCAACTTTTAACTGTAAATCCAACCGTCCCGCTCGCAATAAGGCCGGATCTAAGGCATCTGGGCGATTAGTGGCTCCAATCACTAAAATCGTTGCCCCCGTTTGCAACCCATCTAACTCCGTGAGGATTTGTCCCACAACCCGGTCACTCACTCCTGAATCCCCACTATAACGACCTCTTGCTGGCGCTAAAGTATCAATTTCATCAATAAAAACCACACAAGGGGCTGCCTGACGAGCTTTGGCAAACAACTCACGCACCGCTTGTTCACTCGCACCCACCCATTTACTCAAAAGCTCAGGTCCATTAATACTAATAAAATTAGCTCGCGCCTGAGATGCAACCGCTTTGGCCAATAAGGTTTTTCCCGTTCCAGGGGGACCCCAAAGTAAAATACCTTTGGGAGCTTGGGCTTTGGTTTGCGTATATAATTGCGGATGGAGTAATGCCCCTTCCACGGACTCCTGTAGGGTTTGTTTAATCTGTTCAAGTCCGCCAATATTGTCCCAGTCCACATGGGGAGATTCCACTTCCACAGACCGCAATACCGCCGGTTTAACTTCTTTTAGGGCTTGCAAAAAGTCGGCTTGGACCACCGTCATTGTTTCTGGAATTTGCGAGTCAATCGTAGGAACCTGGCGTCGCAAAGCACTATAGGCCGCTTTCTGGCAAACGGCTTTTAAATCTGACCCGACAAATCCCACCGCATTATCGGCAATCAGAGCTAAGGAAACTGATTCATCTAGGGGCATGGAACGGGTGAGAATATGGAGGATTTCTAAACGGCCTTTACGGTCAGGCACCCGAAAGAGGACTTCTCGGTCAAACCGTCCAGGACGACGGAGGGCAGGGTCAAGATGGTCGGGACGGTTTGTCGCCGCTAGAACAATCACCCCTTGGCTTTGGGCAAAGCCATCCATTAAACCCAGCAATTGGGCCACCAGTCTTTTTTCTACTTCCCCTTCAACTTTACTGCGATCGGGTGCCATGCTATCAATTTCGTCAATAAAAACGATACAAGGCGCATTCTTACTGGCTTTCTCAAAAATTCCCCGCAGTTTTTGCTCGGCTTCCCCATAATATTTGCTGATCACCTCTGGTCCGACTAAGGCAATATAGTTAACACCGAGTTCTTCGGCCAAAGCACGGGCAGTCAGGGTTTTACCGGTTCCGGGTGGTCCGACTAAGAGAACGCCGCGAGTAGGTTCAAGTCCTAATTTGGCCAACAAGTCAGGGCGTTTCAGAGGAATGGCAATTAGTTCTTTGAGTTCTTTAATCACTTCCGTCAAGCCACCAACATCTTTAAGGGAAGCAGTTGTGGCTCCTTCGGGCGGTGTCATAGTGTCTTCAATCCCTGAATCAGTGGAGGATGAGCGATGGCGATTGACCTCAAAATCATCCCCACCAGCATTGTTCGGGCGATAAACTCCCCCTGGACGGGGAATACCGCCAGCACGGGGAATATTACTCAAGGGACGGGAATTAAATTGCATTTCGGTTTTAATTTCCCCTTTCTCCAGTTTCTCTTCTAAGATTTTCGCCAGTTCGACTAATTGCTCAAAGCCTTTGAATAATTCTGCCATAAAATTTCTCCTGAGTCAAGTGAAGGATGGGTACTGGGTGATAGATGGGGTTAAGAAGTCCGACTTGATCAGACTAATTACCTTTAAAATAACAGATCTGCTGCGCCTTTTACCCGGGCTAGAGGTTCTACTGACCGGGGTAAACTGGGTAAGCGGATCAAAGTTTGATCTGGGAATAAATCCCGATCAATTTCCTCATTAGCGTGATAACGATTCTGCACGACATAACGTTGATAGACTCCCATTTTTTTCAAAGATGCTGTCAATCGCAGTTGTTCGGCAACGATGGCATCTTGGGCTTGCAAAACTCCAATAAATTCTGTATGTTGGGGGTCTTTTAGTTTTTTCTGGGCATACATCACTTGTTGTCTTAAGGTTCGCAATCGTCCCATTAAATCTACACGCCCTAAGACATTTTGATACTTCATCCAAAGCTTAAAAATCCAACTTAACCAATCTCCTAAAGCCGTTGGCATTTCCAAAAATCGCAGGAGATGACCGGTAGGAGCCGTATCTAAAATAATCAAATCTTGTTGTTTCTGGTCTAATAACTCCATTACTTTTACTAGGGACAACATTTCATCAATTCCTGGCAGAGATTGGGCTACAATTTGTCGCCAAGCTTCCGGAGTATAAGCTAGTTTGATGTTTCCTTCTTCCTTACCTTCACCACTAATCATTTCTGCCAGTTCCCATAAATAATCATCCCGAAATTTTTCTAAAATGATATTAGCATCAACTTCTTGACCACTTAAATTAGCAGTTAATTGTGTGGATTGATGTCCTAACTTTGTCCCAAAGGCATCTCCCAAAGAATGAGCCGGATCGATAGAAATAATTCTAATTTTTTGATCGGGATGACGATTCGCTAACGCCCAACCAATGGCCGCGGCAACGGTGGTTTTTCCCACCCCCCCTTTGCCACCAATGATAATGAGTTGGCGTTTGTCGTCAATAAAATCACTAAAACTCGGCAGAATTTTTTGCGGCCATTGAATAGGAGGCGGCGCAATAAATTCTACTTTTTCGAGGATTTTAATTTGACTCATGATCTGATCTAATGCTTCACCTCCTAGGGGTTCTTTTACTTGTTGGGGCAGGGTGAAAATTGTCTCTTGACCTGGAATTTTTAGGAATTTATCGAGGAGTTGCTGTTGCTCACTATAGCGATCTAAATTTTGATTAGGATCCGTTAGAATTCGATTAATAAATAAGCTGCCGCAGGGAATATTTAAGTGATGCAAACTATTGAGTAATCGTTCGGTTTCTAATAAACTCATCGGTTCAGCAATTGCCACAATTAAACAAAGGGTAAAATCCTGATTTTGTAGGAGTTGCTTGCCTTCGGTTAATTCTGATTGTGTTTTGACCAAAAAGTCATCCACCTCATCGGCATTGTAGGTTTTTGAAAAGGTTTGCGAAATAACACGATGTTTTTCTTGAAACAACTCTAAAGAATTGAGAATAATCTCTAAAAAGTCTTTAATTTCCAATAAATTTAAGGTATGACCAGAGGGGGCCATATCAACAACAATTCGATCTACAACATTCTCTATTAGTAATCGTTGAATTTCTAATAGACCCATGATTTCATCTAAACCTGGCCAGTCTAAATCCCAAACAGGAGTTAAATCTTCTCCTTCAACAAAACTGCCCCGTTCTACTAAAAGTTCTAAAAATTTTCCGTATTTTTCTTTAAATTCTAAGAGCAATTTTTCCGCATCTAATGCCCTAACTTTTAAGTTGGGTAAGTCTTTTACAGGTGATGCTTCATCGCTAACTTCTGTTTGCAATACATCCCCTAAAGAATGAGCAGGATCGGTTGAGATTAACAGGATTTGTTGCTCGGGAAATAATTTAGCCCAACGGCGAGCAAATCCACAGGAAAGGGTAGTTTTTCCTACTCCTCCTTTGCCACTAAACATAACTAAATGTCGAGTGTCATAAGGACTTAGAGAGTTATTTACCAAGTTAAAGTTAGTCATAGAGAAATCAAGTTAAGTAAAGTGATAGGGGGGAGAAACTTGTCCTAATTGTAATTCCCAACGGGGGCAGGCTTTCTGCCAATGCAAGACTTGCTCGATTAGTAAAGGTTCTTCTTGAAAATCAACTAAAAGATAAATTCGTGATTCTGTCCCTGTAGCAGTAATAATCCTCGTTGACGGATAGCTTTGGGTCACTAAATGCACGAAATTTTGCCATTCTGAACCTTGCAAAGTATAAAAATCTTGTTGGGCTTCATAAAGCTGTTTTTTGGCTAAAAAATATTGTCTGCCTCTGCTTTCAGAAGATAGTACAGGCTCCTCTAGCTTACGGGGAATACATTTTAAAAGATATTCTCCTTTTCCCTCAAGTTCTTCAATTTTTTCTTGATATTCTTGGGCATGAGAACAAAGATGAGTCAGTAAATTTTCTGCCTCTAAAAAAGATGTGCCAAAACGTAAGGGTAAAATAGTGGTTTGTCGAAATAATTCACAGATGACTCGATCATGACATAAAACCGATTGAATCAAGCGTTCATCATCATTTTGTAAAGTGTCTAAACAAACTTCGGGTTCGACTACGGCCGAGAGAGAGCCAACAGTTATCAGTAACAATGGGTTCGCCATTCCAACGGGTAATTTTAGGCTTTCTATGGGGGTTTTCAAAAAAGCGTAAGTATATAGATTGTACAATTTCATAGGGTTGACCGAAAGAAAATTGACGATTTTTTACAAATTTTTATATTGGGGCGTTGATATGCTAGAATATTCTAAGTTATTCAGGGATTGTTATGACAACCACTCGTCCACCCAGACCAATTAGATCTAAAATTAGCACCATGCCTCGGAAACAATCTGAAGCAGATCACCAACTTGAGCTTTACAAGTTAATTACTGAAAAACAACGTATCCAAGAAAAATTAGAAATGATGGAGCGGCAGATTGAGCAGTTAAAAAGTCGTCTCACGTCTGTGACAGATCAAATTGAGACTACAGAACAAAGCATTCAAAATTTGCGTACAGTCAATCCTCCTAGTGTAGCTAAAAAGCCTGATTCCCCCAAAACTGTTGCTCACTCCTCTAATAATTCCAGTAATTTCCAAACTTTTTACCTAGAATATTAAGGCTTAACCAAGGGCTAGTTCTGACCAAGCTTCAACGAGTTCTTGAGCTTGTCAAATCCGCCCTTACTAAGCTTACAATTTGTGATTTTGTTCATGATCTATGTGGTGGGAAAGATTGCAAGTTTAGAGAGAAGATTCAGATTCGTTTTCTGCCTCTTCTTCTTCTTCTAAGGCTTGAATTTTTAATAAAAGTTCTTCTTCCTGAATTTCAAACTCCTCCTCAGAAATGTTGCCCATATCGTAAGATAGTTGTAAGGATAATAACAATTTGTGCAAATTTTCCGCCTCATCATATTCTATATCTGCACGCTCTTGAATTTTCTCCCCAATCCAGATCAGACCCCCAATAGGACCGGTAACAGGAAGAAATAAAAGATCGAGAAACATAACTAATACTCTCCTTAGACAAGTTGGGCAAAGGTATAGGGTGCGGTTAGATTGTTATAGCGAATTTTTAGGCGATCACCAAACTGCTGATCGATCGCTTCCACCTTTTGGCTAAATTCCGGCTCTTCGTCCCAGGGAATTAAATAAGCTGCATTGTAAATCATGTCATCCGTCATCGGATCGCTTTCAATCACCTCTTGGGCGCAATGATTTAATTGCTCTCTAAAGACTTGAATAATGTCTTGTTTCCGTTGCAATACAGTGGCTTCAATGAGTTGACCTATATGGATAATTTCTTCCATATTTAAGTTTTTACCCATCATCGCATCCCGTTCTTGCTTTAACTTAGGATTAGACTCCAAAGCCGCTTGTAATTCCCACTGATTATCCCAAAAAATCTTAATGCTAACTTCTCGCTGGCCTGACAGTTTAGCAAATAATTCTTTCAGTTGGGTTTTATAGGGAGCAATTAATTGTTCGGTGACGGATTCCCAGGTTTTGATAACTAAGCCAAACCGCAGGGGCAACAACGTTGTAAACCCTGCTTCCATGACAGTTTCTAATACTTTTTCATGGCAAATTAAATAGCGACGGGATGCCAAATACTTCTCTTTATGAGCAGCGGAGTAGAGAAAACTAAAACCATCAATCATCTCACTGTGAACTGGCTCATTATCAATCCCTTGCAAAACCAGTCCGTCAGGAACTGCTTCGGGAAATATTCCATACAAATAAAGACCCACTGTCATCAGTATTCTCCCAAATTAAAGCGGCTGAGAAGTTAAAACCAAACGAAGCTTGAGGTGAATTAGATCTAGTTGAGCTAAACCCAGATCAACATTTCCTTCCACAACAACTCCTGTATTGAGGAGTCTATCCACTAATTCCAACACAGAAGGCTTAATCCCCTCCTCTCCTGGGTAATAACTCCCTGCTTCAGGTAAAAGAGTTCCAAACTCTCCTAGGTGGACATTTAACTCTTCTGGCTCAACCTCAAAAATTTCACACAAATAGAGAATTTGTTCTTGCAATTTTTGGATACTTTCTGCAGCTCTATCTAAATCAGACTCACTGAGAACCCCTTTTTCCATCCGGCGAATGATTTGGGCTTCGAGCAATTGGCGTACCAGTTCCACGACAGTTAACAGTAAAGGGGCTAAACCAGCTTGGCTATTACTTTCTGGACGGGTCAGCAAGGCTTGATTATCAGAATCGTAAGGTGTGCAAGCAAGGGTCATGGTTGGAATTGGTAAATGAGCAGTTTTTGACGGTGAGTGTCTAGTGGGGAGCTTGGCCAAGAAATTTTATCTGAGGGAAGAAATGATGTAATTAAACAATGTCAATTTTCCGCTGCCTTGTGAAGATTCAAGTGAGGAACTTCTCCGACAGGAGGAATGTGCTTGCTCATTTGGACTGGTATCATGGCTCTCCATCGCCCCTAATTGGGGTATTTTAAGGCTTGAAGTTCAGCTTCTAGGGTTTGAAGTCGGCGTGAAATTTCCAGGTTTTCTGCTAATAAAGCTTGGGATTGGCTAGGGAGGTAGGAGTCGCCTTCCCACCCATTAATTTCCATCTCCCTTGCTCTATCAACAGAGGCAATCGTTAACTGGTGTAAACTTCTTTACCGTTTGAAGATTCAATTGAGGAATTTCAATGTATATAAAGAATGTGACTGATCGTTCTGACTGATATCACGGCTCTCTATTGCACTTAATTTGGCTAAGGATTTTAAGGCTTGAAGTCGCCGTGAAAGTTCCAGGTTTTCTGCGAATAAAGCTTGGCATTGGCTAGGGAGGTAGGGATAACCTTGCAAGCCGTTAATCGCCGTTTCCCTTGCTTTATCAAGGGGGGCAATCGTCTCGTGTAAATTCCCTAACCTTTGAGGATTCAAGTGAGGAATTTCACGCATCTGAGGAATGTGCTTCATCGTTCGGACTGGTATCATGGCTCTCCATTGCACTCAATTGGCTTAAGGATTTTAAGGTTTCAAGCTCAGTCTCCAGGGTTTGGAGTCGGAGTGAAAGTTCCCGATTTTCTGCTAGTAAAGCTTGGGATTGGCTATGGAGGTAGGGATCCCCTTCCCACCAGTTGATTCCCATTTCCCTTGCTTTATCAACAGAGGCAATTAACAAACGAATGCGGATATTTAGAAGTTCAGTGGAGGCGATCGAAACGGAAATATCGCCAGCAATCACAATTCCTTTATCTAAAACTCGTTCAAGGATATCCGCCAAACTCGAACCTTGAGTTGCTGTTTTCAGGGATTTGTTTGATTGGGTTTTGAGCGAGCCAGCAAAAGTGGAAGAAGTCACGGTTGGTTTCACCCAATTAAGAATATAAAATTAGTCTTTTTGCTTCAGCAAGTTCGTTCGTAGTAAAGATTGAATGGCTTTTAACGATTGATTTCCTGTCAAAGGCTCAGAAGTTGACGCTTGGTCATCGGAAGGCTCCTCTTCCTCTACAACGGATAAGGATTCTACCAGATTGTTGTCGAGGATTTCCCATAAAATAGCTCTTGAGCTATCAATAGGTAAGCTTGTGCGGGACAAGAGAACATCCGCACAGATATCACGGAAGTCGGCATCAGCGGAGTTAGCCACAATATCGTGAGAGGCGCAGACTTTAGCAATCATTAAACAAGAGCGCAAACCCGACGTTTTTTCAGTCGCAGTTTTCAAGCGAAAGGTTTTGACGAGGTTGACAATAAATAAAGCATCTTCTCGACCAATCCCCGTTTTTTGGGCAAGAATTTCAGTCTGAGTCAGTTGATCTGGTTCAGGCATATTAATGGTTACCAACCGATCCATTAAAGCATCTTGGGTAGCATGAACCCCACAATATTCTTCTGGGTTGGAGGTGAAAATTGCCCGAAATTGAGAATTGACTTGTAGGTAATCGGGTTGATGGCTAGTGGGCGGCAGGGTGAGAATTTTTTCTTCCAAGGCAGAGAGTAAAACGTTGTTGACCTCAGGTCGAGAACGATTGAACTCATCATAAACTAGGGTAAACCCCTCTCGACAGGCCATTGTTAACCGAGAATCCACCCAATTGTGTTTTAGCTCGTCTTCAACTTTGAGAACGCTGTGGATATAGTTATCCATCAGTTTTTTGTGGGTATAACCAGACTGGCTACCAATTAAATCGGAACTGGTAAAGTCATCATCGCCAAAGATCAGCATCACGGGTCTGGCTAAACAATTGGCCAGGTGCATTGCCAAGGTTGTTTTTCCCGTTCCTGCTGGACCACATAGATGGATGGAAAAACCAGCGTTTAGATAACGTAAGGCGCGAGTGGCAACTTGATCAATCGAAGGCGTAACAACAAACTGACCAGGGCGAAGGCAGAGGACGGATCTTCTTGTTTGAGTTTCAGTAAATGTCATAGTTGAAATCTAGTAAATACCATTGTTGACATCCTCACCGCCGTAAACGGACGGTGATTCCTCACCACGCCACCTTTTTAGGATGGTCGCTGAATGGGGTTGACGCTTCACCAAAAAATGCTTAATTGCTTAAGTCTGACACTTTCTCCACGTCCATTTAAAGTCTCCGAATGCCCGACGGCGACTGATTTAATTTTGGTTTATACATACCGACCTGCGGTACGTTTTGCCTCTAGCATGGAGTTCCCATCGTCCGTCAGCTTCCCCTCACTCATCGTTGACCCTGAGCGAAGCCGAAGGGTCAACCCGTTGCAGGAATTTCAACCTAGTATATTTATTCGGTCGTATCTATGATAGGGCGGGTTTTTTAGACCACTCAGATTTTAACACAAAGCCGTCCTAAAACGACGGGGTTTTCAACCCAAATTTTCGATAATCCCCGCCTTAAGCCCACGGGTATTCTCGATCTAACAACTGCTGGTTCAGGTTTCCCCTTAATAACCGAGTAGGCAAGTAGGCTTGTGTTACCCGAATTTTACGGCAAGTTTAATCGTCTTTGGCTTTTAAGGCTTACCTCATAATAATATCACAAAAAATTAGGAACTGTCATCAATTAGATCTAGAACTTTGATTCTGAAGGTATTTCAGGATATTCATTAGTCAAGGGGCTAAGGTTCTAAAACCCTTGTCTAGATTACTTTTCCAGACTTGAACAATGACAATCCCAGATGCAGTCCTTTTGACTTACCTCCTTTGTCAATAAAAGACTAATAATGACAACATTAACCATAAACTAAGTGAAGTTTTTTGACATCCTCACCGCCGTAAACGGACGGTGGTTACTCACCACGCCACCTTTTTAGGATGGTCGCCGAATGGGGCTTCGACGGTGAGACTTCGGACGTTCGGCGATATCAGTCGAGCGGACGGTGAGGCTTCGACGCTGAGATCACGGCCGAAGCCTGAGGGAAGCACAAGGGTCAACCCGTTGCTGGAATTTCAACCTAGTATGTTTATTGGAGGAATATCTATGATAGGGTGGTTTTTTTAGACCACTAAAATTCTAACACAAAGCATCCCTAGAAGGGGAGGGGTTTTCAACCCAAATTTTCGGTAATACTTTTTAATTTACCAGATTCCTAGAGCAGCCCAAGCAGTAACCCACCACTCCTAAGTCGAGTCTAGAAACTTAAAAAAGCAGAACCAGCATGGTAGGTTTAAAACCAAAGGCTTATTGTTGTATTTTCAGACAGTCCTCTAGTTTATTCAGAAAAATGGACTAGAGGGTTTTTACTCTAGCCCTAGGCTTAAGTGGGTTGGAATTAACCTAGAGATTTATTTGCCAAAAACGTAGATAGACAAATCTTGACGAAACTGACGCAATTCGTCTTTTAGCTGTTTCGCTTCCGCTAAACGTCGTTCTTGAAATTGACTTAAATCATCCTTCACCTGTTTAGCTCGATCCAGATGAAGTTGACGTAAGTCGTCCTCTAGCTGTTTCGCTGCCGCTAAACGCTGTTCTTGAAATTGACTTAAATCCTCTTTCAGTTGTTTAGCTCGATCTAGATGCTGTTGACGTAAGTCGTTCTCCAGCTGTTTCGCTGCCGCTAAACGTTGTTCTTGGAATTGACTTAAATCGTCCTTTAGCTGCTTGGCTCGATCTAGACGCTGTTGACGTAAGTCGTTGTCTAGCCGTTTCGCTTCAGCTAAACGTTGTTCTTGAAATTGACGCAAATCCTCTTTTTGCTTTTCCGCCTGAGCTAAACGCTGTTTTTGGGTAGCTGTTAAAAATGCGAGGCTTTCTTGTTGAACTTTTTGGAAAGATTGGCGCAAAGCAGTTGCCTGTTCCTGCGCTTGGTCTTGTCTTTTCGTTTTGACATCCGACAGAAAAGCTTGGACTTCTCGCGAGAGTTCAGCTACTTCTTCAGCAATCGATAAACGCTCCTGGCGGAACTTTTCCATGAGAGCAGGCATGGGGTTGTCCTCAATTACTAAATACTATGGAATGGATTAGACCCAATCACCCGTTAAAAAAACCTTCACGGGGACTGGGGGGAGAGACAGTATATTTCGACTTTTCTTAATTATCCCAAAGTTGAGGTAGGGGACTACCCCAGACTAAGGGGCGCAACTTCCTACCCAAAGAATTGCTTTCTATTCAGAAAAATAGTGAGCCTTACACTCTGGTGATGGGCGGTAAACCTAGCTACAAAGGTCGAAATCACGGTTACAAAAATAATTTGTATGGGTCTAGCTTTGTTTTCGCTATCCTTTGCCGTGCCAACCTGATCAATTATAGACTATTGCGCCCCAAGAGAGGGGTAACTAAACTCAATAGGGATTTAAAGAAAAGCCGAGAATCTGGAAAACCCAGTCAAGTTTTAACTCAGCCGATGGTAGAATCTGTGATAGATTCTTAAGCAGGAACCGCCGCAGATTGGGTCAGACCAACAGCTTCAGCATACTTGAGGTAGGTTTCAACCGAAGCGATGACTACACGAGCTTCAATCGCTAATAATTCGATGCCCACCAGAGAGACGCGAGCCCAGGCATCAATAACGATACCTTTGTCAAGGATACGATCAATAACTTCAGCCAAGCTAGAGGAAGAGTTGGTTTTTTCAACTGCCATGGTAATAGACCTTTTTGTTGTTTTCATAGAAGGTTTACAGGGCTGAAATCATCAAGGTTTCAGAAATCCATTTGGTTGGTTTTCTTGCCTTCATCACTTCAGCATTTGAAGAATAACACTCTTGTTTTGTCGGTGTCAATACCTAATATCAAGTTTTTTGTTAAGAAATGTGGTGAATTCTCAGTTTTGTGCTTAAGAAATGTGGTCAATTCTCAGAAAATGCGGGTTAAGGTCATTGCTGGTACCCTTTTTTCTGAGCAAAACTTCCCATATTGGACAGCAGGGCGAGCGCACCTATAGCGGTTTTCAGTCTAATAAGGTATAGTAAATCCCTTGATAGATAGGCGTTTCAGCGTTTCAATCGGGACTCACTTCTGTGAAAACCGCTATATGATATAATAATGCCTCATAACTGCTCACTGCTCACTGATTACTGATAACTGATAACTGATAACTGCTCACTGCTCACTGCTCACTGATTACTGATTACTGATTACTGATTACTGTTCTCTAAATTATCCCCAAAGGACAAAATTGACCCGATAATTCTAGTTTATTGTTTTGCAGCAGATATAAACCGTATTCAATTCCTTCCACCACTGCTTGATAGGAAGCTTCCAAAATATTACTAGACACTCCTACGGTAGTCCATCTTTGTTGACCGTTACTGGACTCGATTAAAACCCTAGTTTTCGCTGCCGTCCCCGAACCACTATCGAGGATTCTCACTTTATAATCGGTCAGGTGAAAGTTAGCAATTTCGGGATAGAATTTGACTAAAGCCTTTCTTAAAGCCCGATCTAAAGCAGCCACCGGCCCGTTACCTTCGGCCACTTCTAATAAATCTTCCTCTTTTACCCGTACTTTAATTGTAGCGATCGCATTACCACTATCCCGGAGCATATCACAATAAACTTGGAATCCTTTTAATTCAAAAAGGTGGCTTCTCTGTCCCAAAGCTTCCCGCATTAATAACTCAAAACTAGCTTCGGCTGCCTCAAATTGATAACCCTCACTTTCCAAGATTTTTAAACGTTCCAGAATTTGCCGACAGGTGGGATCATCTTTATTTAAATCGATGCCAAAACTGCGCGCTTTCGCTAACACATTACTTAATCCCGATTGGTCAGAAATGACGATGCGGCGCTGATTCCCGATCGCTTCTGGATTAATATGTTCGTAGGTAAGGGGATTTTTCGCCACCGCAGAAACGTGAATGCCGCCTTTATGGGCAAAAGCGGAGCGTCCGACGAAGGGAGCATGATCATCCGGGGCTAAATTGACCATTTCGCTGATTTTTCGGCTAGTTCCCGTCAATCGGCCTAATTGATTTTCTTCTAGGCAAGAAAAGCCCATTTTTAACTGAAGATTGGGAATTAAAGTACATAAATTGGCATTGCCGCAGCGTTCCCCATAACCGTTAATTGTGCCTTGAATCATGCGTGCGCCCTCGTTAACTGCCGCTAAGGAGTTAGCCACGGCGGTTCCTGCGTCATTATGGGCATGGATGCCTAATTTAGTCCCATTTTCGTTATCAGGATCGATATCCAATTTCTCCCGCACTTTCTCCACAATCGGGGCGATTTCTTGGGGTAAAGTGCCACCGTTGGTATCACAGAAAACTAACCATTCGGCCCCGGCATCCCTGGCGGTTTTGAGGGTTAAAAGGGCGTATTCGGGGTTATTTTTGTAACCATCAAACCAATGTTCGGCATCATAAATGACTCGTTTTCCCTGACAGCGTAGATACTCGATCGTATCTCCTATCATGGCTAAATTCTCCTCCAGACTGGTTTTTAAGCCCTCTGTGACGTGCAGATGCCAAGATTTGCCGAAAATTGTCACCCAACGGGTTCTAGCGGCGAGAATGGCGGTTAACATCCGATCTTCCCGGGCCTCGATATGGGGGCGACGAGTGGAACAAAAAGCGACTAATTCCGCTTGTTTTAGGGGTTCTTCGTGCAGTTTCCAGAAAAATTGACCGTCTCTTGGGTTTGCGCCCGGCCAACCGCCTTCGATAAAAGGAATACCCATTCTATCTAATTCCCTGGCGATTTTAATTTTATCTTCTAGGGAGAGGGAAATACCTTCTCGCTGGGCCCCATCCCGGAGAGTAGTGTCATAGACCCAAATGCGCTTACCATTGTTCATAGAAATAGTCAATAAGTGTTAATATTAATTAATAACTGTAGCAAGTTAAAATCACGTCCCTAATGCCTAGAATAACAGTTTACGGTCAAACAATCACCTGTGATCGAGGTGCAAATCTCCGTCGCGTATTATTAAAACATGACATTTCTTTGTATAACGGCGGTTCCAAGTTAATCAATTGTCGCGGCATCGGCAGCTGTGGGACCTGTGCGGTGGCAATTGTGGGCGAAGTTTCTGCTATCAATTGGCAGGAAAAAGCGCGTCTTTCTTTACCTCCCCACAGCGGCCAACATCAGGCCAAACTATACGCCGACTGCCTCGAACAACGGTATGGGCAGCGCCCCGTTATTTTCTACAGCAACGGCTATGAAGCTGATAAGATTATCTCGATTGTGCGATCTTTCAATGAGTCCGTTGATGTGGATTATTCCAGACAGGATGCTTCGGCATAAATTCACTAGACCATCACCGCAAAGGCTTGTTTCTCGGTTAATTTATCCATGATTTAATGGCGACCGCGCGAATCTATATAGCGATCGAGTAAAATTTTGGATTTAGGAACATATATATTGCCACTTTTCCAAAATTCTCTAGTTCGAGGTTGAAAATCTTCCAAAAGATTAAGTGTACGATCTTTTTGTGGAGTTTTATATCGTTTTGATTTTTTATGATACCCTCCATACTCCTGATACTCTTCAACCCACAGCATATATTCAGCAAAACGAATTGATTTAATAGAAAGTCCGTGCATCCAATAGTAAACTCTTCCAAAATATAAACTATGAAGCCACTTCTCCCACTGCTTTGGTGCGTATTTCTCATCATTTAAATTTTTATTAAAAAGCGGCAACCAAAGAACGTATATACCGAGTTTCTCATATTTTTGAGTTCTATTAATAATTTGTTCTACGGTCAGAGAACTAACTTGAACTTCAATAGCAATTTTTATATCTAAAAAACAAAAATATATATCCGAAATAACAGAACCTAAATTCTTTTCCAGTTCACACTCTGTAACCTTGGGAGATATTTTTAGTAAATTAAATATATCTTGTTTGCATTTTCTATGCGATTCGGATTCACCTTTTCCATATTCGCAAAGTACAGGAGGTTTATGTGCAAAATGATGAGTTTTTACAAGCCCTTTCCGTAATATAGTTTCACGACCGCATACCGGACACTTGAAAGGTGCTTGATTTTTATCCGCATCTTCTGCACAAACTTTTGAATCATCGTTAACACGAATTGATGTAAGCATAACACTGAACCCGTACTAAAGTCATAAGCTCGCTTCTCTAATTATATGTTTTTCTACAATAAGACCTACAAGTAATGTCATAAATTGAAAAGAATTTTGACTCTCTTGGATATTTGGTATAGAATGTTTGCGGGTGTGGCCAAAGCGAAAATGAGTTACGACGGATTGAGCATTTCTCCTTACGTTTCTAGACTTAGTGCCGTCTAACCCACCCTACAATTTATGATGGTCATTGTCACGACCATAAGACCAGAACAGAGTAAATCTGTTAAGGCAGGTGCGAAACCCCTTTTAGGACAGAAGCAGAAACCCAAATCGTGAGGCTTGGGAATCACCGTCCGTAAACGGACGGTGAGGATGTCAAGAGAAACTTAGAGATAATTGCTAGAATTAATCCTGTGTCTTAGTTGATGATTTTCTATGCAAGAAACAATAATTTTTCGCATTTCACCAATAATTCGGGTAACTTTATTAAGTTTATATGTGGCGTTAACCATCCCTTTACCCTTTTTAGCAAAAGTCACTAATTCCCCCGTTAATCCCAATTTTCTCTGGGTAGGAATTAGCTTAGGATTAATCGCTTTATACGGAGCTTTAAGTGAAAGAGTGATTTTATCAGAAACAGGGATACAAGTTACCTATCCCCAATGGTTTCCTGCTTTTCTTCGCTCTGGTTGGTGGTTAAATTGGACAGATATAAAAGAACTTAAATGTCGCAGTACAGGACAGGGTGGTTTAGTCTATTATTTCCTTGATCGCTCCGCAGAAAAAGCCTATTTATTGCCGATGCGAGTGGTGGGATTTAATCGCATGGTCAAAATAATCGAGGAAAAAACTAACTTGGATATGACCGATATTCGCCCCCTTTCTCAGCCTTGGATGTATGGAATTCTTTTTATTCTCACCCTATTTTTATTATTAGTCGATGCTTGGACTATTGCTACGGCGAGAACTATGATTCCCTAATAAATTCGGCTCAAAACGTAATCCACTAGCTCGATTAACACCTCTTTTGATGGAGAAGAAGCTAAACAGTCAAGGTGTTTTAAGGCACTTTGACCATATTGATTGGCTAACTCTTTTGAGCGAGGAATACCTTGGCTAGAGTGAATAAAGTCAAGAGCTTTTTCGATGTCTCCTTCCTGACTAAATTCCCGTTCGATTAACACTTCTATATAGGGATTTTCCTCCATAGCAAAGAGAGCGGGAGCAGTGATATTACCACTGATCAAATCGGAGCCAGAGGGTTTTCCTAATACTTCCGTGGGGGAGGTAAAATCGAGAATATCATCGACGATTTGAAAAGCTAATCCTAAATCGCGACCATAATTATATAAATGATGATTAACTTCGGCCGATTGCTCGCTTAATACCCCGGCCGCTTTGGCACTGTTGGCAATTAAAGAAGCAGTTTTGTAGTAACTTTTTTCTAGATAAGCTGCCAAGGAGATACTGGTATCAAAGCGATTAATTCCCTGTTGAATTTCCCCTTCAGCAAAATCGCGGATCACTTCTGAGAGCAATTTTACCACTTCTAAATTATCTAAATTAGCTAGATACCAAGAGGATTGAGCGAAAAGAAAATCTCCCGCTAAAACCGCCACGCGATTGTCAAATAAACTGTTAACGGTGGGAACACTGCGGCGCAATTCCGCCTCATCTACCACATCATCATGGACGAGACTGGCAGTGTGGATCATCTCCGTGATTTCCGCTAATCGACGATGACGGGGAGTGATATCCCGGTCTAACATAGTAGCGCGAGACACTAACAACACGATCGCCGGTCGAACGCGTTTACCACCGGCCTCGAACAAATGTTCTGCTGCCGCCGCTAAAATGGGATGACGAGCGCCGACGAGGTTTTTTAAGTTATCGGTCAAAAGACGGAGATCATCGTCAACGGGTGCGAATAAAGAAGTTGTTGGGATCATTGGTTAGCCAATTGGCGAGATAGTTACGAAAGTTTACATATCCTTACATTTATTTTAAGCTAACCGTCCAGACTAGGGAAGGGGAAGCATCAGTGATCAGTGATCAGTAAACAGTGAGGGGTTGGAGGTTGGGGTTTTGGGGTATTAGTTGAAATTTCCCCATCTCCCCCCACACCCCACACCCCACACCCTACACCCCACACCCTACACCCCACTTCCCACTTCCCACTTCCCTAATCTTTTTCCCGACAAAACCCTTGTAATTGTCAAGACTCTAGGGTAACTTGTATATAAAAATTAATAAAGCGAGAAGTATTAGAACGATGTTGAGACTAATTAGCGACTTTGACGGCCCGATAATGGACGTATCGGAGCGATATTACCAAGTTTATCAATACTGTTTACAGAAAACCGCCTATAAAGGTCAAATTATTGGGGAATTATCGAAAGCGGAATTCTGGCAGTTAAAACGGGATCAGGTTTCTGAGAAGCGTATCGGGGAAATGTCAGGATTAGATGAAGATCAGGCCCGGAAATTTGCCCATCTTCGTCGTCAAACTGTTCATACTTTACCCTATCTTGTCCACGATCGCCCGGTGGTTGGTTCTTTGGAAACTCTCCAGAAAATCCAAGAGTTAAAGATCGATTTAGTCGTGATGACGATGCGGCGGGTGTCCGAGCTAGATCATGCCTTTAATCGCCACGATATCGGTCGTTTTTTCGCCGCTAATCGTCGTTATTGTCTAAATAACAATTACACCAAAACCAACGACGTGCGCGACAAAACCCTGCTTATGGCTAAGGCCGCAAAGGAACTGCCAGCGGCTGCCGATACTTGGATGGTGGGGGATACGGAAGCGGATATTGCCGCCGCTAAGAGCCAAAATATTAAGGTTATTGGCGTATTATCGGGGATTCGCAGCCGTTCCCGTTTAGAGAGCTACGAGCCTGATTATATCGTCAATAACCTTGGGGAAGCAGTGGACGTGATCTTAGGCTCCCTACGAGCGATTGGTTAACGGAAAAAACTACTAATCACCCAAAAGATCAGAAAAGTGACGAGCGCATAAATTTGGCGATCGGCGAAAATATTCAAATCAGCCTTGGCCGCTAAACTGACTAATCCCGCTCCCAGAGCGACTCCTAGCACTAAACCAGCGAGAGTGAATAGCAAGGCGCGGCCAAAACGTTTTTCTTTGTGGTTGAAAAAATAGATATTAACGAAAACGCCAAAAGCTAAGAGCAGCGGTAAGAGGGAGCCACTGGGATCGGGAACTAACAGGGTTATTGCTCCTAAACAAGCGTAAATCACTGCTGGTACGCCGATATCCTGTGCAGAAGGTGTATCGATTAAGCTTTGCCACCAGTTAGGAGATTTGCCGCTAGTAACCGGTTTACTTTCCACCGGAATCGTCAGACGTTCGGGAAAACGAATGCGATCGGGAACTTTAATTCTACCCTCCTGTCGCATCCGCAGTCGATCCATGAGGACAGAATCGTAGGCCGCCTCGATCGATTCGACAATTTTGCTATCATTCTGATACTGTTGCACCAGTCTTTGTTTGGCCTCTTGAATTTCTTCAAAAGAGGATTCTTCAGTAACCCCAAGTTGTTCGTAGGGATTCTGTTCACTCATGAACATACCTCCTTAATTATGCTCCCGATAGTCATGATCTTAACCCGATGTTCTGTAGTGTAACTTGAGATGCAAGCTTATATAAATTAATTAAGTTTAGCGAAAATCTGAGCAGAATCGATCGCTTCGTAGGGATAACCACTGGCATCTAAAAGGCTTTTTTCGGCGATTTCTCCTTCCTTAACGATAATTAAGCGGTTTTTGCCACCGTAGGCTTTAATTGTGACAATTTCTAAAGCAAATAACCCCGGAAAGAAACGGGGATTTAAGGCCCCATCGTACTCGAATTTACTCTGCATTAACTGCAAAGCATAGACGCTACTGCTATCAAAGGGTACTGCATCTCTCATCGTTTTGGCGCGCACTACTGGGATTAAATCGCGAAAGGGAATAGAAATCCTTTGCTGGGTGCGATCAAGTGTATCAAAAGAATAACAGTAACCGATGCCGTCCCAACGTCCTTCACAACGCAGAATTAATTTATAGCGTTTTCCGTCCCCTTCTACCTCTAATTCAATCCCCTCGTAGTTAGATAAATTTAGGGGAGGATTCAGGTTTCTGGTACGAACTGAGGCAAAACCGCCGTTATTTTCGGTTCTAACGATACCAGAAAAGAGCGAGCGTCCTCCGGTTAGGGTTATCTGACTCTCACTCACTCCTCCCATTACCACATCATCCACCGCACCCCAGATTTCTTTAATATCACTGCTGGGATTGCTAAAGTCAAAGAGGGTTTTTTCGGCGGTTATACCGGTATTTTTCAGTAAATCGAGTAAATTAGCTAAACTATGGCGGTTATTCTCCCCTTGACAGTAGATAATCTCATCAATCCCCGTGAATAATTGCGGGGTTTGCAGAGCGAATAAATCGACATTTTCGCCGAATACTTGACGAGCATCATCAATATTATCGACTAAAGCGCGAATTTGAGAGTTTTGCTGCTGTAGTTGAGTGATTACCTTTCTACCGATCGCATTTTCGCCACCAATGACTAAAATAGTCTTCATTGCTTGCTCATTTGTTAGCTGAATTTTTTTATCTTCCCCGAAACCGAGCAGCCTTTGCAGACAACTCCAGAGGGGAATACTATCAAAATAGTCTAGAGTTTGCCAAAATCTCTGAAAATCCCAGTTTTTTGACTCAACCATAACTTTTATCTCCTTACTGCCATTAATTTTTATTGTATCGAGTTAGCTTGGCTGTTTGAGATCAAAAGCTCTCCTGTAAAAATCAAAAAAGGTGAGGAGACTAGGAGACAGGAGGAGAAAAAAGACAAGAGACAACTATCCTATTCATAAAACCTAAGATGATGTCAAATTTATCTGTGCTTTTAGATATTTTGACCCGATAGCGGTTCGAGAACTTACTTTGGCAGCAGGTCTATTAATTCTAACCAAAAATATTTTTACTTTATTCGATTCCATACTATCTAAGTTTTTAAGCTCATTAAAACTACTAATTTTCTCTAATCAGTCTAGGAACCCCAATGGGAGAAAGTGGCAAAAGTTGTCGGGTTAATTAACAATTGTCCCCGAAAATGTCTTGACCATCGAACCACCTTTGAGGTATTTTATGAAATAGGATCAGATAGTGATGCAATTCAGATTTGAATTGGCTCTAAACTAGGCTACACTCTAGAGGAGAAACGCCAGGACTAACTGCATTATTTCGCAAAAATATGGCTAAAAAGCTTGATTTTGTTGTTCCCGCCATCGGTGGAGTCACGGGAGCCAATTTATCTGCTTATCTGGGAAATATCGGCTTAGTCGGCGGATTTGGCGGGATAAGCGTCGGTTTAGTGGGAATGACGGCGATGGGCATCCTGACAAGTTCGGCAATTTATGCCAGTCTGCAAGGACTAGAAACAAACGATCGCACCGTGGGGTTAGCTTTGGGGATGGGAAGCCTTGGCGGAATCGGTATCTACTCTACCTTGGGGGGTGTGGGAGTCGCAGTTAAAGGTACAGCTTTCGCTGTTGGTGTCGGTTCTATGGCGATCGCTGGTGGGGTAGCCGGGTTAGGAGTCTATGGACTGATGAAAATGTTATCTCCCACCTACTCCGACAATAATTTTTATGACAATCTAGAATTTTTTGATCGCATTACTAGAGAGTACGAAGAAGCTTTATTTTGGCAAGAAGTTACGGGAAAATATGAAAATCTAGAGGCAGAATTACAGCAACTGTCAGCAGCAGTATCTGTTCAGGAAAATCCACAGTTATATTCTACAGAAATTACTATTCCAGAGCATTTATCTTGGCAGTGTTTCCAAACTCTTAAAGGTCATCAGGCAAATATTGGAGCGATCGATATTAGCCCTGATGGTAAAATTATCGCTAGTGCGGGAGAAGATCAAACCATAAAACTTTGGCAGCGAGAAACGGGTAAATTAATTTATTCCTTTGTGGGAGTTAATGAGCCGATCCAAACTTTGGCTATAAGTCCTAACGGTAAATCGATTATTGCTGGTGGATTGGATGGCAGAATTAGTCAGTGGCAATTAGAAACTAAGCAGTATAAAAGTAGTTTTTTCGCTCGTGTCAATGCTCCTGATAGCCACAATGGTGTAATTTTACAATTAGCTTTTGCTGCCAATGAAACATTTATTGTTAGTGCTAGTAATGACAAAACTCTGCGAATCTGGAGTTATTATACAGGAGAATTAAAGCGAACTTTAATTGGTCATGAGGAGGCAGTTAATACCTGCGCTATTAGTCCTGATAGCCAAATTATTGCTAGTGGTAGTGATGATAAAACTATTAAATTATGGCGATTTGATCATAGTTATGCTTATCAAACTTTTATCGGTGACAGGGTAGCCGTTAACAGTTTAGCTTTTAGTAATGATGGTCAATATCTAATTAGTGGCGGTGGGGATAAAACGATTAAAATCTGGGATATCAAGACAGGAGAAATTATTAAAAGTTGGCAGGCACACGAGCAGGCAATTATCAGTATTGCTGTTAATCCTCATCGTCATTTAATTGCTAGTGCTTCCCGAACAGAAATTAAAATTTGGCAAGGACAAACTGGAGAATTAATTAAAACTTTACGGGGAACTGCTCCCTTAAAATTTAGTCCTGATGGTCAATTTTTAATTACAGGTAGTTATGGAGGTAAGGTAAAAATATGGTCAGAAATATTAGAAAAATTAGAAATATTACCCCCTGATTCCGAGGATTGGTGGGAAGTTTTAGAAGTTTCTAAGAATGCAAGTTTGCCAGAAGTTAAACAAAGATATTATCAGCTTGCTCGTCAGTATCACCCCGATCACAATTCTTCCGCCATGGCGATTAAAATTATGCAAAAAATTAATCGAGCTTACGATCAGTTTTTATTTTCTATCTCGCAACAATCAAAGTGTTAGGTGATAGTTATTATAATTGGACTTCCCCCATACATAAATACTAAAAACTTAACAAATCAGAAAAACTTGACAAGCCAGCAATTGATGGATAAGGGTTTTCGGCTATTGTAGTAGATAATTATGGGGGAAGTTCAGCGATAAATCAATCAGTATTATTCTGAGAGCTAATTTCTTTTCTAATTTCGTTTAAACTTCTGGCAACTTCTGCATAATCATCAGAAGATGAGGAATAAAAACCCCAAGTATCAGTTATCTCTACTGCCTCGGCTAATTTTAAAACTGGCATTTTTTGCGGCTCAATAAATTTAGGTATTGGCAATTTTACTGGGATAACTCGCGCATTCATAAAATAGACAGAAAAATCTGAATATCCCATCTGTTTATCAATTACTATCCATTCTCGATCGATTAACTGTAAACGAGGCTCTTGCACATCAAACGCATAAAGAAAAGCGGCAGCATAGAAACCACTTTTATAAAGAAAATCCTGAGAATAACTATTGGGTCTATTCCCAAAAGCTCCCCCCCCATACCCCAATATGCGAATATGAGGGACAAAAACTTCTTGAGAATGGGATTTGATGATTTTCTCTAAGGGATAGGATGCTAATTTGGGACGACAAGGATGTATTTCATGCCCATAAATAAAGGTAAGTCTAAATATCTGCTGTGAACCGTTACTATAATTAGGATTTTTCTGACTTATATGAAAGTCATATTCCTCATGTTTATAATTAACCCCATCATTATCATCTATATACGATCTTGTCCCATTTTCCTTCTTTTGATACTGACAATAATAACTTAGCTCGCCATCTTCGCCACTATAGGAGAGCTTGCGGAGACGTATAGCGTTAATGAGTTTAATCCAATCATTTTTAAGCATAGACTGAGGATATATACGAGAATTAAGAGTTATTGGTAATCTTCCCCGATAACTCCCAAAAGTTAATTTTCTTCAATTGGCAACTGGTCACTGATAACTGGTCACTGATAACTGATTAGGATTTTTGACTGAAATAGGCCTCTAGTGCCGCATTGATGATTTGATTCATCGGCCGTTTTTCCGTTTCCGAAGCTTCCTTGAGACGGACAAACATATCATCGGGGACGCTGACACGGTTTTGATTTTTACGGACGCGTTTGGGTTTTGATTCAGTAGTAGTAGTTTCGGTCATTTTAGGTGTGTAGGTGGCTGAAAATGCTTGTAAAGCAGGGAAATTGACTCGATGACAGAATTCTCCGAAGGTTTCGTTATTTTGTTGATCCTGTTGGAAGTAAACGAAAATCGGTTCTAAGACCTTTTCTAGATCATCGATCGCCATTTTATCCAAATAGGGGCGCGCTAGTCGAGTTTGATCGGCCGTTCCCCCTAACCAGAGTTGGTAGGAGTTGGGGGCGCTACCCACAAATCCTAATTCTGCCATATAGGGACGCGCGCAGCCATTGGGACATCCTGTCATGCGGATGACAAATTGCTCTTTGCTTAATCCTAAGCGATTAAGCAGGGTGCGAATGCGTTCAATCACGCTGGGTAAAATTCTTTCTGACTCAGTAATCGCTAATCCACAGGTGGGCCAAGCGGGACAGGCCATGGCATAACGGGTTAAAGGGTCAATTTCGGCGGGATCGGTGATCATTCCGTGTTCTTTCAGGATCGCCTCGATCGCTTGCTGATCCTGGGGTTCGATGTCGTAGAGAATGATATTATGGTTAGCCGTCAAGCGCATGGGCAACTGAAAACGCTCGATAATCACTTTTAAGGCGGTTTTTAGCTGAAAACTGCCTTCATTTTTGACCCGGCCATTCTCCACAGAAAGACCAAAAAATAATTTTCCGTCTCCCTGTTCATTCCATCCCAAAAAGTCTTGATATTTCCAATCGGGGAGGGGTTGGTAGGGGGCGATTTTTTGGCCGAAATAACCCTCAACAGTGCTGCGGAATTTCTCTACTCCCCATTCTTCGAGGATATATTTCATTCTCGCATGACGACGATCGCCGCGATCACCGTAATCCCTTTGGGTTGCCACGATCGCTTTTACCAGATCGTACACATCTTCTTTGTCCACATAACCGATCGGATCGGCCATTCTGGGGAAAGTTTCCTCCTTATTGTGGGTCCTTCCCAGTCCACCCCCGGCAAGGATGTTAAAACCCTGTAATTGACCGTTTGCGTCGGTAATCACCACCAAACCGAGGTCATTGGTGTAGATATCGATGGAGTTGTCCCCCGGCACGGTGACACCGATCTTGAACTTACGGGGCATATAATGTTGACCGTAGATCGGTTCGATGGGATCGTTTTTGTTAATGCCATTTGTATCTTTTTGTCTCGATGCCTTGACTTCTGGCGCTTCTTCTGCACTGATAACTTTTTCGCCATCGAGCCAAATTTCGTAGTAGGCTCCAGTTTGGGGACTGAGCAAATCGGCGATATTATTGGCATATTCCCAAGCGTAGCCGTATTCGGGGCGATTTTTGTAGGGGGCTGGCGGTGCGGTGACATTGCGGTTAACATCACCACAGGCCGCTAAAGTGGATCCCATACTGCGGATAATTTCCCCGAGGGTAGCTTTGAGATTTTTCTTTAAAATGCCGTGTAATTGGAAGCCTTGGCGAGTTGTCACCCGTAAAGTGCTGTTACCGTAGCGATCGGACAAACTATCGAGGGTAAGATATAGTTGCGCGGGAATAAAACCCCCCGGACTGCGGGTACGCAACATCATTTGATAGTCTTTTTCTTGACCTTTGGCTCTATTGTCGCGATTATCCTGTTGATAGGAACCGTGAAACTTGAGGATCTGCACCGCCGCATCGGTAAAATGGGTTGTATCTTCGAGGAGTTCACTGGCCAAAGGTTCTCGTAGATAATTACTGCGTTCTTTGATACCTTCGACTTTAGAAACCTTGGCGGTAGGAGAAATAGGAGTTGTAACCATCGTCTAACAGCACGATAACCTGTGGATAGGTCTTAGGAATAGGAATTTAGACAAGCTCGATCGATCCTAAGAAGTTTTACTAACATGATCTCTAGAGTTCGTTCCAGACTCTGAGGTTAACAGTAGCGATCGAGACCTTAATTCTATCTTAGCTTCTTACCGTCCCCCGCGAACGCCACCCACCGATCAACTTTTTATGACCAATTCTCCCACCATTAAAACGGTTATTAGTCAAGAACCCTACATTATTCTTAACAATCAGGGAGAATTTCTGCCTTCTATTAATCTGAGTCGTCCTAATTATAAATTGGGGCGGGATGGTCAACAGGTGGATTTAGTTGTTCCCCAACACTGGACGGTGGTGAGTCGAGTACAAGCTTGTTTTCGTCGTCAGGGAGATGATTACTATATCTACGATGGAGACGGGACTAATCCTAGTTCCAATCAACTTTTTATCAACAATCGCGTCATTACTCCCAAAGAGGGCTATCTTTTACGAAATGGGGATGAGATTAATATCGGTCAAGATGTCAAAAATTCGGTCAAGATTACCTATTATCATCCTAACCAACCGGTAAAAAGCCAATCTTTCGCTTTTAAATCGGTTTCCCTCGGCCATCGCAGTGTAGTTTTAGGACGAGATAATGCTGCTACTGTGGTTTTAGACGCACCGACAATTTCCCGACAACACGCGATTATCGACAGCGATAACCAAAATCGTTATATTCTCTACGACAAAAGCACCAATGGAGTCTTTATCGACGGAGAAAAAGTATCGGGTAGTGCCATTCTAACCAACGGTTGTACAGTGAGAATCGGCCCCTATAGTTTTCGGTTGCAGGGAGATGAATTAGTTTTATTAGATACGGGGGATAATATCCGTCTGGATGCCGAAAATATCGTCAGGATGGTGCGGGATAAAAAGAAACAACCTTTGATAATTCTCAATCATATCTCCTTACCGATCGAACCGAGTCAATTAGTGGCGATTGTCGGGGGAAGCGGTGCGGGAAAATCGACTTTATTAAAGACTTTATTGGGAATTGAACCCACCACCTCGGGAACTGTTTATCTGAATGGGGAAGAGCTGCGCCAGAATTTTAATATCTATCGCACCCAAATCGGTTATGTTCCCCAATACGATATCGTCCACAGGGATTTAACTGTGGGAGAAGTGTTATATTACGCTTCTAAATTAAGGCTACCTCCCGATCTTAATTGCCAAGAAGTGATCGAGAAAACCCTGCAGCAGGTGGAATTATTAGAAAGAAGAAATACTTTAGTCAGAGACTTAAGCGGTGGTCAATTAAAAAGGGTGAGTATTGCGGTAGAATTATTAGCCAATCCCAAATTATTCTTTTTAGATGAACCCACCTCGGGATTAGACCCCGGTTTAGATAAAAAGATGATGGAATTGCTGGCAAAATTGGCCAAAGAAGGCAGAACAATTCTCCTAGTCACCCATGCTACTAATAATATCAATCTCTGCGATCGATTAGTTTTTCTTGGTCAAGGGGGCAATTTATGTTATTTTGGTTCTCCGGGGGAGGCCTTAAATTTTTTCTCTTTACCTCAGGGGGATTTTGCCGATATTTATATTCATCTGGAAACTAGCGAAAAAGTTGAGCAAGAATGCCAACGTTTCCAACAATCCGACTACTACAAAAATAATATTGAAGCAAGAATCGGTAAAATATTTCAGCAAAATAATAGTAAACCACAACAGGTTCAACAATCTTTTTGGCAACAACTACAGGTTTTATGTCAACGCTATAGCCAGTTAATTATCCGTGATCAATTTAGTTTAATTTTATACCTATTAACCGCCCCGATCGGAATTTTCTTAATGTCCGTGGTTTTAGGGGACAAAAATCCTTTATTTTTGGGGGATAATCCCAGTTTTAATGAGGCTATCCAATCCGCACCTTTAGCCTTAAAAACTCTCTTTGTTTTTACCTGCGCGCAATTGTGGGTAGGTTTTGCCTGTTCCCTACAGGAAATTGTCAAAGAATCGGCAATTTATCAGCGAGAAAGATTAGTTAATCTGGGATTATTACCCTATTTATTCTCAAAAATTCTGGTTTTAGCGGTCTTAGCTTTTCTGCAAACAATTGTCATTACCGGCGTAATATTTTGGGGATTTACCGACCCGCAACCAGAATTAATGACCTGGTTAACTGGCTGTTTTATTACCACATTTTTAACTATATTTGCGGCGATTAATCTCGGTTTATTAATTTCTGCTGGCGTTAGTAATATCACCCAAGCAAATAGCGCCTTACCTTTAATTTTAATTCCTCAGATTATCTTTGCAGGGGTATTATTTAGCTTAGAAGGTTTGGGAAAATATCTATCATGGTTGATGATTAGTCGCTGGTCAATTGGTGCCTACGGGGTATTAGTAGAGGTGGAAGCTATGATTGCAGAAGCGAAAGAACAAAATAGTTTTAATTTCCCTTTACCCTTTGAGGATGCCAATCAAGTTTATCAATTATCTTTCAATAATTTGTTCTTGAATTGGGGAGTGTTAATTCTTCATTCCCTTATTTATTTTCTCCTTACCTATTGGTTGCAAAAAAGAAAAGATATTTTGTGATCTGAATTATGAACAGCTTAACTGATAAGTACCTAAGCAAAATTAATTACACATATCTAACCCCCCCTTGCCTCTTGCCTTTTGCCTTTTGCCTTTCTTCACTAGGAAATTTATTTTGCACGACTACTTAACTGATCACTGATAACTGATAACTGATCACTGACGGCTAACCCTACTTAATTTAACTTCAGATCAAGAGCGATCGGACATTCCACTTTCGTTCCCCCTAAACCACAGTAACCGCCGGGGTTTTTAGCTAAATACTGCTGATGATAAACTTCAGCATAATAAAATTCAGGTGCGTCGAGAATTTCCGTGGTAATCTGACCGTAGTTCGCTTTATTGAGGGCTTCTTGGTAGATCGATCGAGATTTTTCCGCTAATTGCTTTTGCAGGGGACTATAGGTATAGATACCCGATCGATACTGGGTTCCCGTATCATTACCCTGACGCATTCCTTGGGTGGGATTATGGCTTTCCCAGAAAACCTTTAACAGTTGTTCGTAGGAAATCACCCTGGGATCATAGACCACTAAGACCACTTCATTATGTCCGGTCATGCCGGTACACACTTCCTGATAGGTGGGATTGGGGGTGATACCAGCCGCATAACCTACGGCCGTGGTGTAAACACCTTCTAATTGCCAAAATTTCCGCTCTGCTCCCCAAAAACAGCCTAAACCAAACATTGCGGTTTCCATACCGGCGGGAAAGGGGGGCTGCAAAGGATGACCGTTAACGTAGTGGGTGCTAGGTACGGGCATTTTTTCCGATCGCCCGGGTAGGGCCTCCCTTGCCGTGGGCAAAGTTAATTTTTTTCCGAATCCGAATAACGCCATAATTAAGAATTTGTCCAGAAAGTTTTACCTTACTTTACATTGTCGCTTAATTTTGGCGATTTCAGTGATCGGTGATCAGAACTGAGGCTGCAGCTCAATTTTTGTCAATCTACTGATACCATTTTTCTCAAGTAATGGCAGAGATGGTTAATTTCCCTTCCCCCCAACCCCGGTCCGGCGAAGGGAAGAGGCGAGTAGGATGCCTGCCACGAATAAAGAAAAATGCTATCAGCCAATTACTTTGAGAGTTAAGCAGTAAGCGTTGGGGTGGTTGGGTGTCGCTTTTTCAATTGAATTAATACGTTTTCTCCTAAGTATTGTTTCGCTCAAACCAACCTACGAGGCTGCTCCCTAATTAGATTTAATTGGGCTAACCTACTTCCCAATTGTGTTAGCATCAGAGATAAGTATAAAACAGCCGAACGATTAAAGCGGGACTATTGGCTCTATGTGGTGTTTAACTGTGGGACAATGTCGGAAGTTTATGTCATTCGAGATGCGGTTACGCTAGGACGGCAACCTGTTACAAGCATTGAACATTATCAGCTTCGACTAGAGGCAATTCTACGGCAGGATGAACGGGAATGAAGATCAGCAAAATTCAGATTAAAAATTTTAAGTCTTTTCAAGATGTTACCGTAGATTTAGATCCTGATTTTAATGTCTTTACTGGGGTTAATAATTCAGGAAAAACCAATTTGCTAGAGGCGATCGCTCTTTGGCATGAGTGTTTTAACTTCTTGTTATACCAAGCAATTCGTGCTAAACCTGAACGTTATCGAGCGGGGCATTATGTTTTTAAAGATACTCAGTATTTACTTTACACAGATATAAAAACGGTTCGTAGTTCTAATATTGATGACTTATTTTATCAGTGCGATAAAAGTCAAAAAATTGAATTAATTTTTATCTTTCAAGACATATATTCTGAGCAAAGACCAAACCCATTATTAAAGATTGGTTTTTCAATTACAAATTCCCATGGCAACAGCTACAAGCTAGAATTTTTAAATCGTCAAGATTTTGATTTTTTTCAGTTTAACCAACTATTTCATAATTTTCCTAAAGCAATTGGCTGTTCTTTTGCTTCTCCTGTTGCAACGATTAGAGCAGACGAAAGATTTTTAACTACTCCGCAGGTACTAGAAGCAATTCAAAAGCGAGAATCGGTTGAAGTCATTCGTAATCGTCTATACACTCTTCATAGTGATCAAGCAGATCCTCAATTGTATGAGAGATTTAAGCGCGATTTGTCGTATATTCTCTTTGATAGCCCTAGTGCAGAGGTTAGCTTTTTTACTTCTAGTGATTTTCGGGATGATGTCAAAGTTATTATTAATTACAAAATTGATAATCGTGATATAGAAAAAGATATTTCTTTACTGGGAAGTGGGACAATACAGATTATTGTAATTTTATTAAATTTATATTCTTTTGGGCAAAGAAATGATCTCAATTTGATTCTTTTTGATGAGCCTGATAGTCATATTCATCGTGACATACAGAGTCGGCTAATCAATACACTGCTTAGATTCTCTGAGACAACACAAATTTTTTTAACAACTCATAATGAAAGTTTAATTCGACAGGTTTCTTTACATCAATTATTTCATCTGGAAAATAGACCTCAATATAATTATAATGCTTTATCTCGACAAGAACTTCCCGTAGAGCCACGCTTTAAAGGAATTTATCCCTCTGCGCTAAATCCTATTATTAGTTCTTTAGGGAATAGTAATGGTTTAGATTTTATTAATGCCGTTGAAGCGGATAAAATCATTTTTGTCGAAGGTCAGGATGATGCAAAAGCAATTTATACGTTATTACAAAAGAATACTATTGGTATAAATACAAAAAAATATTCTTTCTGGGTGATGGGTGGAGTCTCTCAAATTTTTAAGGATTTACCTAGTTATAAAAAGATTTTTCAGTTAATTAAAAATCAGCAGAATTTATGGCAAAAATCTGTGTTAATTTTTGATAGAGATTTCTTAAATGACGACCATAAAAATCTAATTATAAATAATTTAAATAATCGGTTTAATTTGCCAACGTATATCCCAAGTGCATATACGTTTGAATCTATTTTATTTACAGATTTTGATAAATTAGGTAGGTTACTTTTTCTGTGGTTAAGTCACCAGCAAAATTCGATTTCAGTGGATGCCGTAAGTCTTGCTCAAGGTCTTAAACAAGCCTATCTGAACTATATGAATCCCAAATTACAGCAATTACTCAATGATAATGAGGCATTTGAACAAATCATCTATCAATGCCGCTCTATTCGGGATAAGCTTAAGAGTGATGATATGTTGGGTACAAATGATAGGTCAATTCCAGAAAATGATGTTCAATTATCAACTGCTTATCGCAACTATTTCAATCAAATTTTGAATACACGGGATTTTTACAAGTATGCCAAAAAAGATGACGTTCAAGCAATTATCAATCAGGTGATCAGCCCTCATAATATAGCGTTTAATATTGAGCAGGATTTTATTGCTTTATTAGAATGCGTTGATCGCTCAACTTGGTTTGAGGAGTGGGATTTTTTAACCAAATTGTAAAATTTTAACCATGATGACCTACCCTAAACGCCTGATCGAAGTTGACCTACCCATTAAGGGAATTTCTGCCCATGCGCGGCGGTAAAAATCGATTCGTCATGGGCATATTTCTACACTTCATAGCGCAGCTTGACGGTGGGAGTATGTCAATGAATTTGCCAAGCAAACTGATTACTGTTCACTGAAAACAAGCCGTCGCTGCCGGTTCAAATTAACCGAAGTGAGGCATAAGAGTCAAAACTCCCAAGTCTAAATCTTTACTATCGATCGATTTTGCCTCGTAGAGGGCTAACATATCGTTTAATTGGGGATTACCGCAGGAGGAACCGGTTACGCCCATGGCAATAATCAAACCACAATAACCCTCGGTATTTTTGATGCGTTTTTGCCAATTGCGGCGAGCATTACGGTGGTCGGGATCATCTTGCTCGAATTCTCCAAATAGATAGAGATCACCGTTAGCCATTTTCAGGATACCCAGATCATAACGGGTATCTTCAAGGGGATCTTCGCCGGGGTTAAAACCAATGGCAGCCAAACCGCCAGCTTGTTCGATTTTTTCGATAATTTCCTTGGCTTTCGGTCGGGAGGTCTGGATCATGACCACGGGGAAACCCTCCCCTTTTGTTGGTACGGATTGGGGTTGATAATGGATTTTCGGACGACTGCGAATTTTATCTAATAATTGCCAGGGAACCATTCCCAGACTGAGATGTGCATTATCAGGGACTAGATTTTCCTTGAGTACGGATTCTTCCTCATCATCCTCATCATCCTCATCGTCGTCCTCCTCCTCTAAGAGTTGCATAAATTCCGCACATAGATCGGGCATCGTGGCCACCGTCACGGCCACGGTTTCTCCTTTTGCTTGTTCGGGATCGAGGGGAATGCGAAAACGACGCTGTAATTCTCCGATCGGTTCTTCGGATAAAGCGGATTGATTGCCTTTAAAAAAGCGCAACAGAGCTATTAAAGCCAAATATACCGTGATTGCTTCTTCTTCATCCAAATAGGGGCGAATACCTTCGTAGGGATGCACGCTGCCGAAAACTGGATGGATTTGGGAGGGGGCAGCCGAGGCTAGATCGTAGTCATCCTCATCATCGTCCTCATCATCATCGGCCAATTCGTAGCTTAAAAACCAGCAATCTTGGGAAAGAAAGGCTTTTTCTAATCTTTCCATCGATTTTTCTTCTAAAGCGGCCTGCCGGAATTGTTTGAGGGATGCTAGGGAACGATAGAGAATGACTCCGTATTCCCGACCGAGCATTCCCATGATACAGGCGTAAAGATTCGGGAAATCGGGGCGATCAATCTTAATTTCCAAAATATCGTAATCAGCCAAACAGGACCAGGGTTCAGCTTTCCAAATTTCGTGAGCAGTTTTCACTAAAGCGGACTGCCAAGCGGGGGGAATTGCCGGGGGGCGGTTATTTTGGAATTCCTCGAACCCACGAAAGAGATCATCGATCAGGGGCAAACTGGGAACATAATCGATGGTGATATCGAGATCTTGTAGTACCCCGCGCAGAAAAAACTGTGTTTCTCGATCGCGGACGATAATTTTTTTCGGTCTGGCTGGCCGGGCGGGATTTTGCGGCGTTTCGATGGCGCGGATTAAGGTTCTCACCATGGCCTCTGGTCCGGTTTCGGGGGAAACTACTTCCATAGCGCGTACACAGCCCTCGCTGCCGTCCACCCAGATCACGCACTCGCCACCGCTTTCTTGATTTGGTTCTAGGGTGGCCCGGGGCATTCTCTCGGATAAGGATAAAGCACGACGATCTCCTTCCCAAACGCTGGGAATTTGTGGAATTTTTTTGAGGCGGCTTTGGGTCGTCCGGGGCAGAAGATTCATCGGGAAATTTAGGGGTAGCTGTGTTAGGATTTTAACCTTTTCTTTTCAAGGATTCCATAAGAATTATTCTATCGATTTAGTCCATAACCTGATAGATAAACCGGAAACCTGACCAAGTTCCCAGATCAAAGGCGTATTCATCAATGACACTGCCAGAATTATCCATTTTTAAGCCTAAATCTAATTTTAGATCGCTCCAGAAAGCTCTGGCTATTTCTAGGGGGTTAGTCAGGGTGAGCAGTTGGCTGGCTTCTCCCTTGAGGCTTTGAGTGGCATTGAGAAGGGTCAAGGTGTTCGGGAAAGGATGGCGACTGAGGATCAGTATATTCTCTCTGATGCCCTTGGGTTGACTAATTTTCCAATGCCCTTGGCCGGAATTGGGGATGGTGGCCTTGGTTTTGGCCGCCACGACAAAGGGGGCTAATGGGCTAGAATTGCTGAAATTATCGGGGTTTTCCGGACGGGAACAGTATAAAAGCGGTTGGCAATCGCTGTTAAGGACAAGGATCAGCGCGTAGAGGGGTTGTTCTTCTTGATTCTCGATTTGATAGCGAATTTCCGTCCCGACGGGCAGAATTAAGTCATTTTTAGCGGTATTAATCCCCCTGCTACCCGCAATTTTTTGGGTTTGTACCGTCGAGATATAGGTTTGATCGAGGCTTTCCAGGGTGACAATGACGGCTAAACCGGAGGATTCTTGATTGATCAACAAGTGCCACAATTTGCAGGCCAGCAGAGTTTCTAGTTGGGATTGCAGTCGTTTGATTCCTGATTTAATTGCTTCGTTGGCCGCCCCTAAACTACCGATAATTAGGGAGCCATTGGCAGATAATAACTGATAATTGCCAGTTTCTTCGCTACCAACTCGACTTAAGAGACAATCTACCGTTTGTTCACCAATGTTAACCACGGCGGCCACATCGGGCAAACCGGCAAAGGTGCTGGTGGCATCTACCCGTTCAATCCGGGTTAAATTACTATCCAAACCGACGATTAAACCGATTTGACTGGGAAAAACCCGCAATTTTTCCTGTAGAATCTGTCCTATTTCTAGGGAAGCAGCCGGGGATAATAATTGCGCTTTCGCTTTTAAACCCTGACGGGAGAGAATTTGTAGGCTGATTTCCTCCCCAGTCGCCTCAATAAAGCTCAAACAGGAGTTAATTCCGTAATTTTCTAGGATTTCTAAGGGCAGGCCGACCAGATTGACTTCTAGGGTGCGTTCATCAATAAGATTTGTAACAATTGCTGCGCCCCCCCTTGACGTTTCTGACGTTGTATGATAGGGCGGGTCAGAATTATTTTTTTGATTACTGGTTAGGATTGCCGGCTGCTGTTGTTGACTGCTGTGACTAGCGACGAGATTACGGAGATGGGGAAAAGCGATCGCAATTGTCGGACTGGGGCAAGCTTGCCAGAGATACTGGGTGAGATCATAGGTGAATAAGCCAGCATTGGGGCTATTACCGCTCAATTCCAGGGCGATTTGCTCCGGTTTAGCGGCAGCGAGAATAACGCCGTTACTAGGCTTATTTTTGAGGTTAAAACGGGTTTTAATATCGGTAGCGAAAGTTAATTCGGCGGGGTTAAGATCAGTAAGGCTTTCGGGATAGGAACGAACGCGGAGATTACCGAGATAGGGCTGAGGTTGGGGGAGATGACTACTATCAAAAATCAAGCTAAACTTATCCGTAGCTAGACAGCGAGCCATCAGCAGGATATTTTCCTTGATTAAAGCATTTTCTGCCCCATCAGCAGTAATAAAAACCTCTTTTCCGGCCCCAAGACTGCCATAACCGCTAAAGTGAAAAATTACCACATCCCCCAACCTGGCTTGGGCGATCAGGTGTTCTAAAAAAGCCGCTTCGATCGCTTCTCCACTGGCTTTTTTTCCCGTTAAAGTCACTATATCAGCATCCTGAAAACCAAAACGATAACGGAGAAGGTCTTTTTGTAACTCTACATCGGTAAGACAGCCGGGCAGCGGCGGAATATTCGCCCCATACTGGTCAATACCGACTAAAAGAGCCAATTTTCGGGGATTAGGGGCGGCGAGAGCGGCCAAATGACGGTTAACTGTCCCTTGACTAATCGCCAAAGTCAGCAACCCCCAACCTGTCTGCTGGACAAATTCTCGCCTAGTTATGTTCATCGGAAATTTTGGGTCTGAAACCCCGCCGTTCTACGGCGGCTTTACGTTAGAATTAAAAGGCCAGTCTCGAAAACCAAGTGGACGGCGC
>LFEF01003422.1_pt3 | contig 94391 bp, 99 predicted proteins | sample 619371 | NCBI WGS metagenome assembly LFEF01 (sample SAMN03014291, study PRJNA259931) | freshwater metagenome | biome: lake; feature: waterbloom | place: China: Taihu Lake | collected 2006-08 | depth 0 m m
GGGTGTGGGGTGTGGGGTGTGGGGTGTGGGGTGTGGGGTGTGGGGTGTGGGGTGATGGGAGCAAAAAACTGATCAGTGATCACTGATTACTGATCACTGATAACTGACTCCTGACTCCTGACTCCTGCCTACGGCTAAAATAACTGGTAAATAACATCATTGATCATCGTGCGAGCGCAGCCTATTTTGCCTCCTTCCAACGCCAAAATTATTTTTATTTTAACTATCGGTGTGGTGTCGGTTTCTGCATCGGCAATTTTTATCCGGTTAGCGATCGAAGCGGTAGGTAATGCTACGATCGCATTTAGTTTATTTTTAGCGACTTCCCGTCTGATATTGGCTTCTGTTGTCCTAATTCCGAACTGGTTGACCTTATCACGCCAAAAAGTCCCTATTCAAGCCTATTATTACGCAGTGGGGGCAGGATTTTGTTTAGCTCTCCATTTTGCTACTTGGATTACTTCTCTATCCTACACCTCGATCGCCGCTTCTACCACTTTAGTCACCACTAATCCCCTCTGGGTTTCTCTGTTGGGTTGGTGGTGGTTTCGAGAAAAACCGACAAAATTAACTTTTATCGGCATTTTTGTGGCTTTAACGGGGGGATTATTGATTGTTTTAGCCGATCGAGATGTCAGTAGTTCTTATCCTAACCCTTTATTGGGCAATAGCTTGGCTTTAATTGGGGCAATTCTCGTTAGTGGTTATATTCTCCTCGGACGGGAAGCACAAAGAAAGGGCTTAAATATTAAGAATTATATAACTGTAGCCTACACTACCGCAGGATTAGCTTTATTACCCAATATTTTCTTCTTCGGTCAAGGTTACGAAAGCTATCCTTTGTCCGTGTATGTTTATGTGTTAATGATGGCGATTTTTCCGCAATTAATCGGTCATACTAGCTTTAACTGGGCTTTGCGATGGGTAGCACCGACAATAGTAACCATGGTAATTTTATTAGAGCCAATTGCCGCTAGTCTGTTAGGAGTGTTCATTTTTGGTGAAATACCCCCCCAAGAAGTAATTTATGGCGGATTAATTCTATTAATCGGCGTAGGCATTGCTATTTTGGGCGGATAAGCTGTTAGTGTATCTAAATTACTGGTTAAGTGTGATCTCGATCGCCGATTGTGATCACAGACAAAGAATAGATTAGTGTACAATGCTAACTGGATGAGAGTTTAGACAATCTGACTCACTGGAGCAATAGGGGTTGCGGGGAATTAATTCCCTGGCTAGAGTTAGAAATATCCCATCATCTGGGTACTCTGTAGTTGAGGGCTAAAAAAGCCAGTAGTTTTGAGGAAAAACTTGGGAGGATTAGGAAGTGAAATCAAAAGGAAAGAGGATACCGCTAAAACTGTCATCGTCTGAGTCAGGTTTCTCCCTGTTAGAAGTAATCATTGCCATTTTGACTATTACCGCTTTCTTAACGGGAACCCTACAGTTAATGGCAGTGGATGCCTTATATAAAGTTCGGTCAGAAAGACAAGCTCAAGCTAACTTTTGGATTCAAGAAGACTTCGAGGATACCAAATATATAGCTTCGACTTTAAATGTGACTTCCAGTCCCAATTATGTCAGTCCAGATGTATGTACAAATATCAATCAGGGTTATGCCACAGCTTTAAGAAGACAACTAACGGATATTAAACTCCCCACCCCTATACCGACGGACCCCCAATTAGTAGCGACCAGAACAATTGTCGGTAAAAACTATTCTCTCTATCGGACTTTTAATATTGATAACCAATCGGATAATCCCCATCTTCTCCGTATAGAGTATAAGGTGAAGTTAGCTGATGATGAAATCGCTAATGACTATCAAACTCAAGAAAGAGACGAAAGAAGCGAACAAGAAGGAAAATTTCTTGCTAAAAGTTCTGTTGAGGTGATTCCCGATGCGTCGTTTGAATGTCCATAAAAATCAGGGTTTTACCCTGTTAGAAATTTTGGTAGCTTTGGCAATTACGGGAGTTCTTGCCGCCTTAACCCTGCCTAATTTATTAGCTTGGTTAAATAGCAATAAAGTCCAAGAAGCCACCGATTCTATACAATCAGCCCTAGAGGATGCCCAAGGACAAGCTATCCGTCTGGGGAGAATTTGCACGATTAATTTTACCAACGGGACTGGCAATAATCCCACGGTTTACCGGCAAATAACCGCCAGTGAAGCAGGTTGTTTAGTGGCGACTAATACTAACGCGGGCTCCTTAAGTCTGCCGCAGGAAATATTTATGGTGGTGAATAATTTTACGAATGTTCCCACTACTAGCAGCAGTCTGGGGGTACAGTTTTCCTTTCGGGGTCATGTGCCGGGGTTAACCTTTGAGCCGCCGGAAAAGCAAGCGATAATCGTATTATATCCCGCCGCCGATGCCTCCGCCGATCCCTATCCCAACCAAGAAAAAAAATGTCTAGTTATCGCTTCTTTGTTAGGAATAATTAAACAAGGTACTTATACTGGAACTTCTCTAACTAACCTCGATGCCAGTAAATGTGAAATCAGTCTCGATGGAACCCAACCCTAATCAGTTATCAGTTAAGTAGTCGTGCAAAATAAATTTCCTAGTGAAGATAGGCAAGAGGCAAAAGGCAAAAGGCAAAAGCTTTATCGAAATGTGTAATTAATTTTGCTTAGGTACTTATCAGGTGTGAGTTATCAGTTATCAGTTACCAGATGTGAGTTATCAGGTGTGAGTTATCAGTTAAGCTAAGACGCATTTAAAACCCTTATTCTTAGATTAGCCGAACCTCTCCCCCCCGATGTCGGGGGGGTTGGGGGGGTGTTGCCTTTTGACTCTTGCCTCTTGCCTCGTCTCAACAAGCAATTTAAATTACGAACAGCTTATCAGTTATCAGGTGTGAGTTTTTAGTTTACTGTTTACTGTTTACTGATTACTGTTTACTGTTCACTGTTCACTGATTACTGATTACTTTTGATTGCTCAGAAATAGTCGTAATTTCAATAAACTGAGAGTTTGACCGAGATTGAGGGGAAGGAGGGAAATGCCTTCTAAACGGGATTGTAACCAACCATCACCCCAATACCATTCGTGATAGCCATCGATGCCTTGACTCAAAAGCAAGCGTAAACACTGGTCATTGGCCAATAAAACCTGATGTTGTACGGGAATTAAACCTAACCAAGAGGTAAAAGTCAAACCTTCCTCTAATTTATCGGGTAGATTAGGCGAGAGCATTTGCGGCCACAGCCATTGACGGAGATGAGCAGTTTTGAGCAAACTATCCCGGATAGCCTGTTCACTGGCCGAGATTTCGATACGCAGCTGACTTTGTTGAAAATTGCCGAACATATTATTATCTGATAATTTTTGTTAAGTTAGTTAAAGAATAACTAAAAATCGGGACAGCGTTTTCCAAGGATAACAGTAAGTAGTATGGCAGATAAATTAATCCGCGCCACGGCCGCCGATGGGGGAATTAGAGTAGTAGGAGTGATTACCACTCGTTTAACCGAAGAAGCCCGCCAAAGACATCAATTATCTAACGTAGCCACCGCCGCGCTCGGTCGCACGATGGCATCGGCTTTACTCTTGGCTTCCAGTTTAAAAAAACCCGGTTCTAGGGTCAATATTCGCATTAAAGGCGACGGTCCTCTGGGTGGGGTCTTGGTTGATGCTGGACTCGATGGCACGGTGCGGGGTTATGTGGACTATCCCCAAGTGGAATTACTCCCCAATGCTAAGGGTAAATTAGATGTGGGTCGCGCCGTGGGTAACAAGGGTTATGTGCGAGTCTTACGCGAAGAAAAAGGCGAGGGGAGAAATGAACTTCAAGAAAGCATCGTCGAGATAGTTTCTGGGGAAGTGGGGGAAGATATCGCCTACTATCTAGACCAATCGGAACAAATTCCCTCCGCTTTGCAAGTGGGGGTTTTTGTCGGTACGACCACAGGAGTGACGGCTGCTGGGGGAATTTTATTACAAGTTCTCTCTAAAGAAGCCGCCCGGGATGAGGTCTTAGTGGCTCGTTTAGAGTCGAGATTGCGAAAATTAACGGGATTTACGCCCCTTTTACGCGCAGGAAAAGGACTAGAAGATATTTTTCAGGAACTTCTCGGAGATATGGGTCTAGAAATTTTTCCTGCTGTGCAGATGCTGCGTTTTGATTGTAGCTGCTCTTTTGAACGGGTCTTAGGAGCTTTAAAATTCCTCGGGGTCGATGAATTAAAAGACATCATCGAAAAAGATAAACAAGCGGAAGCCGTCTGTGAGTTTTGTCGGGAAGTGTATAATGCCAACGAGACACAATTAATCGAATTAGTCGAGTCTCTACAGGCTGAATCTTGCTGAGAAGTTGGGCAATGAGCGCCATTAGGGTAAAATCTATCTAAAATATCTGCCGGGGAGTTGTGAATGTCTAAAGGAAAAGAATTAACCGAAAATCTAGTCAAACGAGAATCGATTGACTCCCTGACTCGTTGGCCTGAGAAAACTAAGTCTTTTCTTTTTCTCTTTTGGTACCGATACCAGCATCGTTTCACTTGGAAAGTTTGGGCGGCTTTATTTGTCGTGGTCTTTGGCAGTGTTGGCTTTCTCGCCACTTGGCAGTTATTAAATATGCAGAAGTCGCCCAATTGCCCAAAAATCTTCTGGCCCATCGCTTCTGCGTCCCTGCGTCTCTACTGCGCTCAACTTTCCGCCGATAGTCGCACCGTGGCAGGTTTACTCGAGGCAATTGCCCTAGTGGAAGCTTTACCCGATGACCATCCCCTGCGATCGCAAGTTAATCAACAGGTGGAAGAATGGGCGCGAGATATCCTGAATTTGGCTGAAAAAGACTATCAAGCGGGAAATTTAAGGCAAGCGATCGCTAAAGCCCGTCAAATCCCCGATAATATGGCAGTAGCGGCAATTATTGAAGAAAGAATCGCTAAGTGGCAAGGAACCTGGACGGAAGGCAACGAGATATTAAGCAAACTAGAGGAAAATCTCCGCGCTTCCAACTGGAATCAATCTTTCCGTCTGGCAGTGGATTTATTGAACTTAAATAACGAATATTGGGCAACGGTTAAGTATAATGAAGCGATCGCTAAAATTACCGTCGCCCGGGAAGATAGCAGTAAATTAGATAATGCCTTTAATCTCTTTGCCCGGGGCGGTCTCGACAATTGGTTCAAAGTCATCGAAGAAGCTAGAAAAATTCAAGCCAGTAGTTATGCCTATCAAGAGGCCCAAAAATTAATCGGGAAAACCGAGGATAAACTGCAAGAATACGCCGAAAGATTAATTGAGCGGAAGCAATGGCAAGCTCTTCGGGATTTGGCTAACCAAACCCCCAAAGACCTCAAAATTAAAGAAGATGTCACCGATTGGTCTCTCTTGTCCACAGCGGCCTTGGATGCGGAAGCCGGCACGGTGGAGGGATTGGAAGCTGGCATACTGGGACTAGAACAAATCGACCCTTCTCGACCCCTCCATCAAACGGCCCTAGGCATGAGGGAACGCTGGCAGTTACAGGTACAGGATCTAAGAATACTGTCTGAGGCTAGAGATTTAGCACAAGCAGGGACGATCGAGCAGTATAGCGCCGCGATCGCGAAAGCGGGCGAGGTTCCCCGGAATAACCCCCTCTGGTCGCAAGCACAGCAGGAAATTGGCTCTTGGAATCGTCAAATACAAGTCATTGAAGACCGACCGATTTTAGAACGCGCGCGGGAAATAGCTCTCCCTGGCGATATTAACTCCCTCAGTAACGCTATTATTCAGGCGCGAGCCATCGCTAACAATCGGGTCCTATACAGAGATGCTCAACGGGAAATTCGCGACTGGCAAGCGCGGATTGAACGCATGGAGGATCAACCCATTTTAGATCAGGCTCAAGCTTTGGCCAATCTCAAAGACTATAGCACGGCGATCGAAACTGCCAATCAAATTCCCCCCGGTCGCGCTCTTTCCGGGGAAGCATCCCAAAATATCCGTCGTTGGCGCCGAGAATTGCGGGCCAGTCAAAATCTCCAACAGGCTAATCAATTAGCGGCGACGGGAACCGCAGAAGGTTTAACCCGGGCGATTGCTTTAGTTACCAATATTTCCACTAAAACCGATGCGGGTGTGCAACGGAGTGAATTGCTGGAACGTTGGAGTTATCAGCTTTTGTCTTTAGCCACGGCCCAAGCTAATAATGGCCGTTATCTGGAAGCTATTCGCCTTGCTGAATCCGTATCCCCAGAAAGTACCGCTTACAGTTCGGCTCGCTCCCAAATGCAAGGCTGGCGCAATATTCTCCAACCTCCGGCCCCACCGCCAATAGTTGAATCGACTCCCCTTTCCCCAGAGTCCCCGATAGAAGCACCGAGTCCGGGTCAATAATCAGTTTTAGGGGCTGTTTTTGCTGTGGATTGCCCCTAAGAAAGTCCCTCATCCCCGGAAAGATGAGAGACTTAACAAATTGCCTAACCGAACTCAATTTAAAATCGATCGAAGTCAATCTAACACGGTTTTTTGCGGTAGAACAGTTTAGCTACCGATACTAAAAATATCTGTGACATTGGCTCAGAAAAAGTTACTTTTTTCCTAACCAAAAATCCTTGACAAGATCGTGTAATTATGCTAGGTTCCATCAAGTCCCCTCCCACCTCTCGGTATCTACTCCTTTGACAGGAAAAAAGCTGTAATGACAAATAATAGCTTTTTAGAGCTATTATCAGGGTTTTATACCGAGAAAAGTCCCTGTTTACTTGATAAAGAAAACTTGACAAACTTATATAATAATGCTTGGTAGTGAAGCTTCTCAATAATTGATCCCCCATGACTTGGTTATATAAAACCCCCGGTATTCCCGATGAACTGTTTGAACGTTTGCCCGGGATTCCCTTGAGTAAACGCGAGGTGAGATTATTGATGATTTCCGCTTTGAGGTTAGGAGATGGGGGGGTTTTCTGGGATATCGGCGCAGGAACCGGCACTATTCCCGTTGAAATTGGCTTATTATGTCCCAATAGTCCGATTATTGCCATTGAAAGAGATGAAGAAGTGGCCAGTTTAATCCGCCGTAATTGCGATCGCTTTGGGGTTAAAAATGTTACGGTTTTTGAAGGCAGCGCCCCGGATTGTCTGCCCAATATATCCCTCGCACCCGATCGCGTCTGTATCGAGGGCGGCAAACCGATTAAATCAGTCCTGCAAGAAGTGTGGCAATACCTGAAACCCAACGGCCGCATCGTGGCTACGGCCAATAATTTAGAAACCCTCTATCAATTTTCCGAAGGCTTTTCTAATTTACAGGCGCGTAATATCGAGATTGTCCAAGCGGCAGTAAATCGCCTAGAAACTAGGGGTATTCACCAAGTTTTTGCCGCCGTTGATCCCATGTTTATCCTGAGTGGCGATAAACTTTAATTGGGGATAACCTTCCATAAAGTTTTCTTAATCTATATAATTATGACAATGCCGCCTAATTTCTCTGGATTAACCATGCCTTGGCCACGCATTGTCAGCGCTATTTTTGCTATTGCCTTCGCACTGGGAATTATTATCGTTGGGGGTTGGTATTTCACCCTCGGCATCGGTGTTATCGTCTTTTTGGGACAATTAGAGTATTTTCGCTTAGTTCGCGCTAAAGGCATTGAACCGGCCGCTAAAACCACTCTTGTCGTTTCACAATTATTACTGCTGACGGCAACTATGGCGGCCCCCCTCACCGATGCCATGTTTCCCCTCGCTGGGGCATTAATTTGTTTTTATCTGCTCTTTCAGCCCAAAATGGCGACAATTGCCGACATTTCCACCTCAATTCTCGGTCTGTTTTATGGTGGTTACTTACCTAGTTATTGGATTCGTTTACGGGTCGGTTTTTCTCCTGAAAGTAATCCTGTGGCTATTGCCAGTAACTTACCCCTGATGGGATATTGGCCAGAATCGTGGATGGAACCGAAATTATTCCCGGCCGCTTTGACGGTGACTTTTCTAGCTTTCGGTTGCATTTGGGCCGCCGATATCGGAGCTTATATCATGGGAAAATGGTTAGGGAAAACCAGTTTATCGCTGATTAGTCCCAAAAAAACCGTGGAAGGTTCCTTTTTTGGCATTTTAGGCAGTATAGCGGTGGCCGAGTTGGGTGCTTGGTATTTAGATTGGCCCTATTGGCAGCTGACGGGCTTAATTTTGGGCTTATTAATTGGTATTGTCAGTTTATTGGGCGATTTGACGGAATCGATGATGAAACGCGATGCCGGGGTCAAGGATTCCGGGCAGTTAATCCCCGGTCACGGTGGTATACTCGATCGCACTGATAGTTATGTGTTCACCGCTCCCCTAGTATATTATTTCGTCACTTTACTGCTGCCCTTGTTGCGTTAGTAATTTGTATCTTCTCCAGTGCTAGATTAAAGATTAAACCCAAATTTGCGATTATGTCAGCAGTCGTCCATCCCCGGGGTAAAGTTTATCTTCTCGGTGCGGGAATCGGTCAGAGCAGTTTTCTCACCCTGCAAGCGCGAGCAATTTTAGCCACGGCCGAGGTTTTGCTGTATGATGCCCTAGTGGATAGTCAAATCTTCTCCCTAGTGCCGAAAACCTGTGTTTTAGTCGATGTAGGCAAACGGGGGGGACAACCCGGGGCCGAGCAGAATCAGATTAATCGGATACTGGTTAATTATTGTCAAGAGGGAAAACGAGTTATTCGGCTCAAAAGTGGTGATCCGGGTGTTTTTGGGCGAGTATATCCTGAAATGTTAGCCTTAAAGCAGGCTGGCTGTGATTTTGAACTGATAACCGGTATTTCCTCCGCTTTAGCCGCTCCTTTGTTGGCCGGAATTCCCCTGACCGAAAAGGATATTAGTCGCTGTTTTGCGGTCTTGAGCGCTCACGATCCCGAGTCTCTCGATTGGTCAGCTTTAGCTAAAATTGATACACTTGTGCTATTGATGGCCGGTCAGTCCTTAGGGCAAATTATCGAGAAATTATGCCAAAATGGGCGGAATATTGACGACTCGATCGCTATTATCCGCCAGGCCGGACGCAAGGATCAACAAATTTGGCGCGGCACTTTAGAAAATATTCTCGCTCAAACCGCCGGGGTGTCCCTCTCACCCTCTATTATGGTCATTGGTCAAGTTGTGGATCTGGCGATTATGTCTTCTCCCCTACCCCTAGGCGGTAAAACTATTGTTATTACCCGTGCCGCCGAGCAAACGAGTCAATTTAGCGAAATTTTGCAAAATCAAGGCGCAGAAGTCCTAGAAATGCCCGCTTTAGAGATTCGTCCCCCCGACCGTTGGCAAGGTTTAGACGATGCCATCGCTCAGTTAAAAGAGTTTGATTGGCTGATTTTAACTTCTGCCAATGCTGTTAATTTTTTCTTCGATCGCTTGACATTTTGGGGAAAAGATGCTAGGGCTTTAGCGACCGTAAAAATCGCCGTGGTGGGCAAAAAAACCAGCCAAGTTTTGCACTCACGGGGATTAAAAGCGGATTTTATCCCGGGGGATTTTGTCGCTGATGCTTTGGTAAACGAGTTTCCCGACCCGATTAAGGGGCAAAAATTCCTCTTTCCTCGCGTGGAAACGGGAGGCAGAGAGATATTAGTTAAGGAGTTAACGGCCAAAGCTGGTCAGGTGACGGAAGTGGCCGCATATTATTCCGGATGTCCGGCACGCATGGATAGTGGCATCTGGGAAGCGTTTCGAGAGGGGAAAGTCGATATAGTCACCTTTGCTAGTTCCAAAACCGTCCAGAATTTTTATCGGTTATTGCTGCAAGAAACGGCAGAATTATCGGTTAATTCCCTATTAGAAAAAGTTTGTCTGGCTTCTATCGGTCCGCAAACTTCAAAAACCTGTCAAGAGTTATTTGGTCGTGTTGATATCGAGGCGCGAGAATATACCCTAGAAGGATTGACTAGCGCTTTAATCGAGTGGGGTAAGACCTGACATTCTCACCGCCGTATTTGCGGCAGCCGGGGTTGGGGGGATCAAAGCCACCCTTATCAAGGAGGAGCAAAGCCACCCTTTTTAAGCTATCCATTAGTCGGATCTTTCTTAACAAAAAGAGAAGAAACTTAAAAAAAGGGGAAACGATTGATAGGTATAGTTTTGAAAGAAGGAATTAAGGTGGAGGTGAGCAAAAAAATGGAGAAATGGGCAGCCCAAGAATTACAGTATGCAGACCTAGGGGATACCAGAAGAAAGAAAAGGTTAATCAGTATCGTGGAAAATTTGGCCAGTCAACCTAGTACAAGTGTTCCACAAGTTTCGGGAAATCTAGCCGCAGCGAGTGCCACCTACGACTTTTGGAATTCCCCCTATTTTCACCCCTCAGATCTAATTGCCGCCCAAGCCAAAAGTACAGTAGAAAGAATCAAAGAACATCCAATAGTTTTGGCAGTTCAAGACACAACAAGTTTAGACTTTACGACGCAAAAAGCCAAAAAAGGCATGGGTTATCTAGATTGTCAAACATCCTTTGGTCTCAAAGTTCATACCACATTAGGAGTGTCACCGCAAGGAATACCTTTAGGACTAATTAATCAATATGTCTGGGCAAGAGAAGAAAAGAATTTAGGGATGGCCAAGCAACGCAAAAAAAGAGAAACCCAAGAAAAAGAAAGTCAAAGATGGTTAGATTCTTGGTCAGAAACACAACAACAAATACCCGAAGAAATTCAAGTAGTAACAATCGGAGATTGTGAAGCAGACATATTTGATTTATTTGCCCAATCAAGAAGTCCTAACTCTCATTTATTAATCCGAGGAACTCATAACCGAAAAGTTAACTATCTCGAAGACAAGCAAAGGTCAGGGCATCCAGAGCCTAAATATTTACATCAATCCATCAGAGAAATAAAAGCCTGTGGTAGCCTAGATGTGCAAGTAAAACGCAATCCTAATCACGAGGCTAGACTAGCTAAACTAACAGTTAGATTGGCCAGTTTTGAAATACAAGTACCTAAGCATCACTCGAAAGCGAACCCTCGTCAACCTGTCAAATTACAGGTAATTTTAGCTGAAGAAGAAAATCCTCATCCTGGAGTTAATCCTATCAGTTGGCTCCTCTTAACTAGCCTGAACATTAGTAGCTTTGAATCGGCGATAACCTGCGTGCGCTGGTATAGTTATCGCTGGTTGATAGAACGCTATCATTTTGTTTTAAAAAGTGGTTGTGGACTAGAAAAACTGCAATTAGAAACGGGTCGGAGAATTAAGATGGCCTTAGCTACCTATTCGATTGTAGCTTGGAGATTACTTTGGTTAACCTATCAAGCACGCTTACACGGAGAGGAGAGTTGTGAAAGTTTTTTGGAAGAACATGAATGGCAATCTTTGTGTGCCACTATTCATAAAAAGGGTCCGCCACCTGAAAAGCCGCCCTCCTTTAGAGAAGCGGTCAGAATGATTGCTTCTCTTGGGGGGTTTTTAGGTAGAAAAGGCGACCCTTCGGCTTCTCTCAGGGTCAACGGTGAACCTGGTGTTAAAACTATTTGGTTGGGACTGCGAAGGTTACATGATATCAGCCAGACTTGGAAACTATCTCATCAAATTAGTTCCCCCATAGAACCCCCTTGAGCCATCTTGCACACTTTTCTCTTTTTGTCAAATTTTATGTTAAGAAAGATGTGACTAATGGATAGCTTATTAAGGGGGGTATCTGACAATTTTTAACACCCACCTACTTAGTATGATTGACTCCCAATCGAACTTTAAAAACCCAGTTATGGATTGTTTCTCCCCATCTCCCCCACTTCCCCACTCCCCACTTCCCACTTCCCACTTCCCTCACTGATGACTGATTACTGATCACTGAAAATGCTTCCTACTGCCAAAAGCTGCCAAGATCACAAAAAAGACCGCTATGATCGAAAATAGAATTCATCGTCATTGGTAGAGAATAGGTAAAAAATCTATGACATCTTATGCGGCCTCCTCTGCACGAGCCGAAATGAGCGAACTTCGGCGCCTAAAAACCCTACTACCCCCAGAATTACAAAGTTGGGTAACGGTAGAAGGTTCCACAGAGGTTAATCCCCCCCTGATCCGTTGTGAAGAAATTGGCAGAGATGAGGTAGAAATTCAGATAGATTTAGCCAAATGGGAAAATTTAGCCATCGATCAGCGTAATTTGCTCTTTTGGCATGAAGTCGCCAGGATTCAAAATGATAGTATTCCCCGGGAAGGCTGGGAAATGGCCGCCCTCGCTATTGGCTTAGGTGGTGCGGTGGGGGAATTATGGGTACAGGACGGGTTATTATTGCTTTTGGCTATGGGATTATGTGGGATTTCCGGTTATCGTCTCTGGCGCAAAAATAATGGCGATAAAATTCTCAAAGAAGCGATCGAAGCCGATGAAAAAGCGATCGCCTTGGCCACCCGTTTCGGTTATTCTCTCCCCAACGCCTACAAGAGCCTAGGCAGTGCCTTTAAAACCCTAATTGAACAAACGCCCAACCGTCGTCTGCGTAAGCGTTATGAGACCCGTTTAGATGCGCTGAGAAAGAGTGCAGCCAAAGCGAAAGCCCAAACCCAAGGCCGTCCGCCCCTAGGTGAGATTCGTTAGCCGATGATCACAGGTAATCTCTGACATTACCCATTGGTATTTGGGGAAAAGTGTAGTAAACATTTAAGTGGGTCATCAGGCCTTGTTCATCTATCAAACCACCTCTTTGTGTCGATGACTTCCCAAATTCCTGAAACACGTTTTCTGATCATTCCGATGGAGTATCCGGTTTTGCGGATGCCGGATCGCTTGACTGTCTTGGAAGCAGTACAGTTCAAGGATTTGTTTCACCATCTCATCGCCCAAACACCCACTCCCGAAAAAGTCATTCTTGATCTAAATGCCACTCAATTTATGGATAGTAGTGGTGTGGGTGCTTTAGTGCATAATCTCAAAGCGGCTAGGGCAGAAAATATCGAGTTAGTGCTGGCTAACGTCCATCCCCCAGTGATGGGGGTTTTATCGATTACGGGACTAGATCAATTATTCACTTTCCAAACCTCCCCCCTAGCAGCCCAAGAAAAGGGCTTTACTGCCAATGAAAACCATCTACCGGAAACCCATCCCTCGATTCGCAGTTGGTTAAAGCGCGGTCTTGACATTGTTGGTGGAATCGTGGGTTTATTAATCACGGGGGTTATTTTTGTCCCCATTGCTATTGCTATTAAGTTAGACAGTCCGGGTCCAATTTTTTTCAGTCAAACCCGCTGCGGTTGGTTGGGAAAGGAATTTAAAATTCTTAAGTTTCGTTCCATGTGTGTGGATGCAGAAGCACTCAAGGATAAAATCCCTAATCAAGCGGAGGGAGCTTTTTTTAAAAATAAAAATGATCCCCGGATTACCCGGGTAGGAAAATTTTTACGTCGCACCAGTTTAGACGAATTGCCCCAGTTTTGGAATGTGATCACCGGTGAAATGAGTCTTGTTGGCACTCGTCCTCCCACCCCCGATGAGGTGGAACGCTACGATGTTCCCCAATGGCAACGTTTAGATGTAAAACCCGGTATGACGGGAGAATGGCAGGTGAATGGTCGCTCTCGGGTGAGTAATTTTGAAGAGGTAATTCAACTAGATTTGCGCTATCAAGAAAATTGGAGTTTAGGCTACGATCTACAACTGATTTTTAAAACAATTTTGATTCTCTTTCAAAAAAACAGTGGTGCCTTCTGAAGTCTTAAATTCCCCTTCTTTCCCCCTCCAATTCCATCTACAAGTCCAGACGGAATTGGCAGCTTTAATCCCAGTCTTACAATGGTTTGAATCTCACGGCCGCTCTTTTCTACCCGACTCGGTGCTTTGGCAGTGTAAGGTGGCTTTAGCAGAAGGATTTACTAATGCTGTCCGTTACGCTCACCAACATTTACCACCGACTACACCGATCGATCTAGAATTAACTTTAAAGTCCCATTCTCTAGAAATAAGAATATGGGATCACGGTCAATCTTTTGATCTGCAAGCCAAACTTGATTCTCTACAACAACGTCCCCTCGCACCTTTGGAAATGGAAAGCGATCGAGGATTAATTTTTATGCGTTCTCTTACTGATACTTTACAATATATCCGCACTGGCGAAGGGAGAAATTGTTTAATTCTCCAGAAAAGTTTTTAAGTCAATTTATCCCCTGCTAGAAACTCCGTCCATGGCACAGGTTTCCAGACGAGAAAAAAGAATTATCCCACCCCCCACACCCCACACAAGGGTGGGGAGATGTCCCCAGGGTGCTTTGAGAGAGAAAGTAATTTGATCGTAGTATAACCACTTGTTATTAACTCGCCAACCGACTTTTGTTCCAAAAGCGTTCCATTTTTGTTGATCATAATTGCTGCTTCCTCCCAAACTTTCATAGATTCTTTTCTGAACAGATATACCGAATTTTCCCTGGCTATATTTTAACCAGAGTTGATTGATAGTGGCTAAATCTTCACAGGGAAAGTTATCTATGTCTTCTATCTTAAGATATTTTTCTTTAGTTCGATCGGCAACTTTTAAGAAGAGATTAGCCGTTTCTTGATCTGCCTCTTGCCATTTTTCTTGCGCTAAGAAATCCCGTAGGTTAGTGTAATCAATTTCCTTGGCACTTTTGAGGTTAATTTCCTCCCTGGTGGCGGCTGGAAAAACTGGCAAAACCGTTTCTTGAATTGTATTCTGTGATCGGGGTTTTGGCGGAATCACGAAGGCTAATTTGACTGCTAACTCTTGCAGGACTTCCCCGGCTGATTGATAACGTTTTTTGGTGCCAAATTCAATTAATTTATCTAAAATTTTACCTAATTCAACAATAACAGGATTATTAATCAGGTGCTTTCTCCATACCCATTCATGTTCACTCACATCGAATAATTCAAAGGGAGATATTCCCGTTAATAAATAGATACAAGTGACTCCCAAACTATATAAATCACTGCTATTAATCGCTTTGCCATTGCTTTGTTCTGGAGCGATATATCCCGGCGAACCGATCACTGTTCCTGTCAGGGAAAGGTTAGCAATGGGCATGAATTTAGAGGCACCAAAATCCACTAAAATTATTTTATTATCGCTGCGTCTCCTAATTATATTAGCTGGTTTAATATCCCGATGAATGACTCTTTTAGCATGGATAAAATCAAGAATTGGCAAAATTTCCAATAAAAGATGTTTGATCTTTTCCTCATTGAAAACTCCCTCGCTTTGTAATTCTTGTTCTAGATTTTCTCCCTCAATATATTCTTGAACAAGATATTGTCGCCCATCATTGCTGGTAAAATAGGCATAGAGGGAGGGAATTTGTGGGTGTTGACCGAGATTATCTAAACTAATCGCTTCTTCTTTAAATAATTCCGCCGCTTTCTTGAGAGCATTACTGCCTTGAGCGCTAGGAAAAAATTGTTTAATCACACAATAAGGTTTAGAAGGTTTATCCTCATCAATTGCTTGAAAAGTTTTACCAAAACCTCCTTGACCAATTAATTTTATAGCACGATAACGATCTTTTAGTAATAATTGAAAGCGACATTTTTGACAGAATTTATCTGTAGGATCATTGTTATATAGACAATCGGGATTAAGACATAAACTCATTGTTAGTTCAAAGAGGGATAGGGAAGATGTTTCAGTGAGCAGTAAACTGATAACTGATAACTGATAACTGATAACTGATAACTGATAACTGATAGCTAAATCGAGGTTTCTTCCTCCGTCCAAATTTCCGGCTGTTGATTTAATAAAAGCTGGGCTGCCTCTAACATATCATCAACAATATCCCGCAAATCTTTCTTATTATCGATATAAGCTTTTAACGCTTCCATCGGATCTAATTGATTACCCACCCCTAATTCCGGTAAACGGGGACGGGTTAATTGACTAATTAACTCAGCCCGAATACTATAACTATGGGCAGTTTTTAACGCTTCGTCAAGCTGATTGGTGTTGATTAGTTCTAATTGTTCACTGCGAATTTTATAAACTAAGCGGATAACTGCTTCCTGAATATCGTGTTTTTTGAGAGCTTTTAGCAATTCTTTTTGGGGGTTTTCTGCCTCAGAAACATCCACTTCGATGGAACGGAAAGGACGCACGGGTAAAGGACAAAATTCCCATTTAACCTCTCCTTTAGCCACTTCTATTAGAACATAGCCCTTATCTTCTTTTTCCTCGCTAAAATCCACTCGATCGATGCTCCCTGGATAGACAATGGGCGGATCATTGCTAGGATTAAGATTTTGATGTTTGTGAACATGACCGAGGGCAACGTACTCGAATTGTGGACGATTTAGCAGCGATAAAGGTACGGTAAAACCTTTACCAACCGCTAAAAATCTTTCTGCTCCTAAACTAGCTCGATCGGCCATTAAATGGGCTAATAAAACTGTTGGTAAACTTGTATCTAATTGGCGAATTTCTCCTTCTAAAACCGGTTCCAAACGGTTAATTAACAATTCATTTACCCCACTCAAGGATAAACCCTCGGTTTCGGGACGGGTTAAGAGAGTGGCCCGGGTTAACCAGGGTAAAGTAATGACTTGGATATCGCCATTGCGGGTGGTGATGCGATGGGTGGTAAGGCGATCGCCAACAATAAACCCCGGCACCGCTAGGGTACGATAGATGGAGAGACTGACACCGCCATTACCATGAGAATGTTGATCGTGATTACCCACTAATAACACCGTCGGGATATTAGCATCGGCAAGACGACGGAATTGACTGGCAAAAGCTTCGTGAACAAAAGGAGGAGGAGTGGCATCGGGAAAGGCATCTCCCCCAAAAAGCACTAGATCCACAGGGGAGGCAATAGCCCGATCGATACAGAGGCTTAAACTGCCCATAAAATCCTCTAAACGCGTGTTTAATCCCGTTTTTGGATTTAAACGTCCATGGGAAAAACCGCTCCCCATGTGAATATCCGATAAGTGCAGTATTTTAATCATAGTAAAGGAAAAACAGGCGTAATTAAGTACACCTGTTCAGGATTATTTTCCTAATTTTTTATCGCCATCTTGACGACGGCGATCGCGCCATTCTGTAGTCGTCAGGTAGAGAATGCCACCGCTAACGATAACGAGGAGAATTAAGGCGACTAGAAAGAGAGTGTTGAGAATCAAGGATGTTTCCATGGTATCTATAGATTACCTAGAAACCGTTACGACCCCAAACCACCATGGCGATCGACCAAGTGAACAGGGCGAGAATGCTAACCCAACCAAGTGTCAAAATATCCATAATTGCCTTTGTTAAACGAAATACTTAGGAGATAACTACTCAATTTATAATACTTCATCAGTGACTCCGTTTTAGAGAGGCGATCATGCAAATTACGCTCAAGGAAAGAATCGAATCCATACAGGTGGGGAGTATCTCGGCTCTGGCTTTCCTGGTTCCCTATCTGCTATTTTTAACTGTTGATCGACTATTGTTAGGGGAATCGCTCACACTAATTGGCGCTTTTGTCAAGATATCCGGGGCGATAATTAGCGGATTTCTCTTCGGTGTCACCTATCGTTATGTCGTCCGTAACGACGATAATCCCCATCTCAAAGATGGTACAGTGGCAGCTTTTGCCCTAGTCCGCGGCCTAGTTCCCCTACAATTATCCACAGACTTGCTCGCTGACGCTTGGCAATTAAGTCTCTTTCTGGGAGAGAGCTTTATCTGTTTTTTATCCTGTCGTCTGCTCTTAGAGTTGACTAAGCTGCGTCAATAACCGACTCAGTTATCAGTTATCAGTTATCAGTTATCAGTCATAAGATTTAAGTTTTCAGTGAATAGTATTAAGCGACAAGCTCGGAGCTGCTTTTTTACTGTTTACTGATCACTGTTTACTGATCACTGATCACTGTTTACTGAAACATCACCCCACACCCTATGGCTATTTGTATTCCCGTTAATTTACCCGATCGCTCCTATAATATTCTGATCGACAAGGGCAGTTTAGCTAATCTCGGTGGAGAAATGAGCCAGTTAAGCTTAGGTAAAAAGGTTTTATTGGTTTCTAATCCCGAAATTTTTGACTATTACGGGCAGATAGCCGTTAATTCTCTAGAAAAAGCGGGATTTGTCGTTTCTACTCATCTGATCCCCGCCGGCGAAAATTATAAAACCCTCGATTCGATCGCCCAAGTTTATGATACGGCCCTCGTTCACCGGTTGGAACGTTCCTCGACTATGGTTGCCCTCGGTGGTGGTGTAATCGGGGATATGACGGGATTTGCAGCAGCCACATGGTTACGAGGCGTTAATTTTGTCCAGGTTCCCACCACCCTGTTAGCCATGGTAGATGCTTCCATCGGGGGTAAAACTGGTGTTAATCATCCCCAGGGCAAAAATCTGATCGGGGCGTTTTATCAACCGAAATTAGTTCTGATCGATCCTAGCGTGCTTAAAACCCTACCCGTGCGAGAATTTCGGGCTGGAATGGCAGAAGTGATTAAATACGGTGTAATTTGGGATGCTGAGTTATTTCAACAGTTAGAAGACTCGGACAATTTAGCTAGTTTTTCTCAGATCGATGGCGAGCTATTGCAAACAATTATTACAAAGTCTTGCCAAGCTAAAGCAGATGTGGTATGCACAGACGAAAAAGAAGCGGGTTTGCGGGCGATCTTAAACTATGGTCACACGATCGCCCACGGCATTGAAAGTCTAACGGGATATACTAGCGTTAACCACGGGGAAGCGGTGGCCATGGGGATGGTGGCGGCAGGAGCGATCGCTGTTAAACTGGGAATGTGGACCGCCGGGGAAAATCAACGTCAAACCGATTTAATCGAAAAAGCCGCCTTAGAAACCCGTATTCCGCCTTTAAATGCCGATGAGATGGTAAATGCTCTCACTGCCGATAAAAAGGTTAAAGATGGCAAGGTTAGATTTATTTTACCAACGGCAATCGGCCAAGTCACCATTAGCGATCGAGTCACCCCCACCCTGGTGCGCGAGGTGTTATCACCAACCGAATCCGGGCAGTAAAAGCTTTTTCAATTGTTGCATCGCTTGTTCCGTAACATCCCGGTATTTTAAATCTCCCACGAGAATACGTCCCATCAGTTGACCGGCGATCGGCCGTTTAACGGCGACATTGTAGGCGATTTGGGTAAATTGATAGAATAAACTGGCTAATTTGGCCGCTAAAGCCATATCTTCCCCCCATTCTTCCCGAATTATCCGACTATAGCCCGCTAAAGCCTGATTATCTCCGGCTAAAGCTCGATCAATCGCCTCGGCTGCCTTAACTCCCGTCAAAATTGCCGGACGGATACCCTCACCGATGAGCGGATCGAGAATCCCCGCCGCTTCTCCTGTAATTAGGGCATTTTGGGCGTGTAGCGGTTGATTTCCGTTCCAAAGGGCTAAAGCATACTCACTATAGCGGTAATTCTCTAAATTCCAGCCCTTTTGACGGGCATAATTTAACAGTTGTTTTTTCAGATCCTCGGATTTGATGCTGCCCTTAAAACAAGCACCGCTAATTGTGTAACCATTAGACTTGGGAAAAGCCCAGATATAACCATTTTTTAGGGAACCAAAATCAAAAAAAGCTTTTTGGGGTGGAATAGTCGCTTCTGCGTTAGTAATTTCGAGAGTAGCCCCGATCGCTTGGTTTTTCGCCGGTAATCCTAACCAGCGACTGGTATTGCCCCTAACACCATCGGCAGCAATCAGATATTTACCTGAAAATGTTCCCTGTGATGTGGTAACTTGCCAGTGATCTTGAAGGAATTTGATCTGGGTAACTTCGCTGTTATCTTGGATGGTTGCCCCGACTGCGATCGCCTGTTGACCTAAAAAATCATCGAAACGATCCCTTTGTACCATCCACATCGGTTCTAGCATATTTAACTTAGTGGTGACGGTATCCCCCTGTTTCCAAGTAAACTCCACTTGCGTGACGGTATTCTCGATCACGGGGGTAAAATCAAAATCAAACCACTGCTTAATTGCCGGGGATACCCCCCCACCACAGGGTTTATAACGGGGTAATTTCGCTTTATCGAGGATCAGGATCGATCGCCCCTTTTTAGCTAGATGATAACCCGCCGTCGCTCCTGCTGGTCCCGCACCGATGATAATACAGTCAAACATTTGTACTAATTTAAGTCGTTGAACAAATTTATAGACAATTTACGCTATTTTGGGCAACTTGTGTTGAGTCTGGTTTCTTGTCCCTTCCCTAGGCGGTTGAGCTTGCCTCTCTAGTTTCTAGCTGATTTATACCCCAATTTCCAAGAGAGTCCAATCTCTGGCTTTTTTGACTAATTGATCAATTATCTTCACCGGATCAATCGTATAATCAAAAAAACTATAACGGCTCGATTATATCATGAAAATTGTTTCTATTAAAATAAAAAACTATCGTATGTTTAAAAATATACACATAAGAGATATTCCCCCTTTTTGCGTGATTATTGGAGCTAACGGCACGGGAAAATCTACTCTATTTGATATTTTTGGGTTTCTGCGAGATGCCCTTAAAAACAACATTCGCCAAGCTTTACAAATTCGCGGCGGTTATAGAGAAATTATCACTAGAGGTCAAGAACAGGAAGATATTGAAATCGAGCTGCAATTTCCCATGAAAATCTTAGATACAGAACGTCTGGTTACTTATATACTTATAATTGGACAAAACAAAAATCGCCCTGTTATCAAACGCGAAATACTTCGCTATAAACGGGGTGAATACGGCGCACCTTTTCATTTTTTAGATTTTAAACTTGGTCAAGGATATGCTATCACCAACGAAGAAGATTTTAGTAAACCAGATAAAGACCTTGATCGAGAAGAACAACAGCTAGAATCTAACGACATACTAGCGATCAAGGGAGTAGGACAATTTCAACGTTTTAAAGCCGCTACAGCCTTTCGTTCTCTGATTGAAAATTGGCACGTTTCTGACTTTCATATTAGCGAAGCTAGAGGAAGTAAAGAAATATCTTACGCTGAACACTTATCCCCCACTGGCGACAATATAGCTACAGTTGCTCAATATATTTATCAACAATATCCCGAAATTTTTCAGCAAATTCTCGAAAAAATGAAACAACGAGTTCCGGGTATTTCCTCTGTGGAAGCCAAAGAAACCGAAGACGGTCGCTTGATTTTACGTTTTCAAGATCAGGCCTTTAAAGACCCTTTTATCGATCGCTATGTTTCTGACGGGACTATGAAAATGTTCGCTTATTTAATATTACTATTCGATCCCAATCCTCATCCCCTACTCTGTGTCGAAGAACCAGAAAACCAACTTTATCCTACTTTATTAAAAGAACTAGCCGAAGAATTCGCCCACTATAGCTATCGGGGGGGTCAGGTATTTGTTTCTAGCCACTCCCCCGATTTTCTCAATGCGGTTCCACTAGCTAGTATTTTCTGGCTAATTAAATCCCAAGGTATCACCCAAATCCATAGGGCTACCGATAGCGAAATCATCAAAAACTTAGTAGCGGAAGGCGATTTACCCGGCTATCTTTGGAATCAAGGCTGGTTTGAAGGAGTAGAACCCTAAGGAACTATGATATCGTATTTTTGCTAGAAGAGTCATCTATAAAAAATGTGTTAGAAGAACTTTTGCCTAAACTTATTCCCCCAGAAATAAGCTATATATATATTGGTCATCAAGGTAAACAAGACCTAGCCAAATCTATTCCTATAAAACTCAAAGCTTTCAATAAATCTAGTCCCAATACCAAATTTATTATTGTCCATGATCAGGATTCCCACGATTGTCAAAAACTCAAAAAGGAACTAGGGGAAATTTGTCAAAATGCCAGCGATGCTCAAGTATTAATTCGGATTATTTGCCATGAATTATAATCTTGGTTTCTGGGAGATTTAGCAGCGGTGGCCAAGGCGTATAATTTAAATAGTCGCGGCCAAAAACAAAATAAAAGTAAATACAGAGAACCAGACCAGCTTAACTCGGCTAAACAAGAATTAAAAAAGCTAGTGAAAGAGTATTATGCAGGAACCCACTCTAAACAGATTGCCCCCCATCTTTCCCTAACTGAAAATAAATCGCGTAGTTTTCAAACTTTTATCCAAGGTATCAAAAATGTTGTGGAAATGATACAACGCCCCGATCCGAACCCGAACTAGAATAGACCTCGACCTAATATAATTAAAAGCTTGTAAACTCCTAACTAGAGTTGGCTGAAAAAATCTAAAAATCTTGTTGGATAATATCTTGAGGCTTTTTTAAAATCAAAAAGTGCCGGCCCTGGGAGTGAGCGGGGGGAAGATTTAGGCATTTTTGCGCCCAAAAATATTCCCCCCGGCAGAACCGAGGGGAAAGTGGGGAAAAACCGCTAATCTAGCAGTTTAAGGCTAAGTCTTGGGATTCTTTTTTCAAGAGATTAACGAGGGTTTCGTCACCATTCTCTTGAGCGATTTGTAAACGACGTTCCAGACGACGACGAATATTGTTCAGATGGATACTAGAAAGGGTTTCCTCCTGGACAACAACAGGGGGTTTGACAACGGGCAACGGACAAGTGTTCGGGATGACTTGCTCGGCAAAATGAGGACGGGTGCTGTAGGCAACTCCACGATACTGACGATGCAGTTTCGGCTCTAATTGGAGCATATGGCGAGGATAATGGTGATTCCAGTCTTGACCTCGGTATTTACCCCCGATATCTCCAGTATTCATCTCCAAGGGGAGAGAATCCCTTTCGTACTTAACTCCTCGATAGACTAACGTCATATCACCGACTCCCTGCAATGCTTTAAAGTGACTTTAATCTCTCTTGTCGTCTCTATTTAGGGACAACAAATGACAAGATCTTATTTCTTATTCTGTATCTATTCTTACATTTTGCTAGGGAAATTGAAAAAACTTTATAAAAATTTAATATTTTCTAGTTGGCCGTAGTATCCCTTTATGGCCGGGTTTGGTCGCCCGCCAAAGGAGCCTCTAGGGGTTTGAGGATTAATTTGGAGGCTGGAGGTGGCCAAACGAACCGCCATACCATCATTGTTTCATAATTTCCCCTTCCCTCTGGACTGACCTCGCCCAGAAAATCTAGCAACTTCGCCCACATTCTTGAAAAATGTTATTATTGCCAGCAAGCTCAATTTTTGCCGTTTTATATCTTTTTTTAACTTGAGCAATAGTATTAATCAAATCCATGGGGTATGATTGCCACATTCTGACCAAAATTTACCCTATTCAGGGATAAGATAGTGCTTGTGTCACCTAAAAACTGATCTATGAGCGGCTTTATTATCAAAATAATCTTGATATCGGCTTTAATTTCCCTGGCAATTAAATATCTTGCCCCTTTATTATCGATCACTCCCAGTCCTCTTAACACTTTAATTCTGGTTTTTACTCCTTTTCTGCTCACGGTTTTTGCCCTCTGGAGACGGACAATAACTGATTAGGAATTTTTCTCCTTACTCATCATGACTTTTGGCAGCAGCCTCGGTTTAGTCCTGTTAGTCTTCTGTCTGTTGATTCTCTGGCAGATTCGACAGATTCTCCTATTATTATTGATGGCGATTCTTCTGGCGCAGATTTTAAATTTGGCTGTGACTTGGTGGCAGCGTCATCACCTCAAGCGTTCCTACGCCCTAATTATCACCCTTTTTAGCTTCTTTATTGGTATAATCGGTATTTTTGTGGGGATTATACCCGCTTTAGTCCAACAATTTCGCCAATTATTTAGTTTATTACCCCAAGCTATAGAAAGACTCTGGGGACAAGTCCATAGTCTTGAGGATTATCTCGATCCTAGTCTGGCCACTGTCTTCCCGGACTTTAAAACGCTGCTGGCTCAATTACAACCCCTGATTAACCAAATTGCTGGCCGGGGTTTAAGCATTTTCTACGGCACTTTCGGTATTATCCTCAGCTTACTGCTAATTGTTGCCCTGAGCTTGATGATTCTCGCCGATCCTGCCGCTTACCACCGTTGTTTTCTGCGTTTATTTCCCGCTTTCTACCGTCCTAGGGTACGATCGATCCTAGAACAATGCGATCGAGATTTAAAAGCTTGGCTGAAAGGGATTTTCTGTCATATGTTGATTATGACCTTGGGCAGTTGCCTGGGTCTATCCCTGATCGGCATTCCCCTCGCTTTTTCCCAATCTATCCTGGCGGGATTTCTCACCTTTATCCCTAACCTCGGGCCGGTTTTAAGCACGATTTTACCCTTTTCTATCGCCCTTCTGGAGGCTCCCTGGCAACCCTGGGCAGTTTTATTACTCTACAGCAGTATCTATCTGTTAATTCAATATTTCGACCATCATCCACCGCTGCCCATTTTAACAGTGCCGTCCCTCAAGCTCTTACCCGCTTTTACCCTGTTGGCCCAGTTGTTTTTTGCCTCGATTTTTGGCTTTTTAGGGCTATTTCTGGCGGTTCCCCTGACGCTTATCGGTCGTATTTGGCTAAAGGAAGCTTTGATCGAGGATATTCTCAACCATTGGCGGATTGGGGATAAAAAATCTTAAACTGGGGATCTAGGATTCGAACCTAGGAAATGGCGGGACCAAAACCCGCTGCCTTACCGCTTGGCTAATCCCCATTGGACAGACCTTTTTAATATTAGCATTTATCTCCCCGGTTTTGTCAAGAAGTTTCTAAAAATTTTTTGCTGACTATAGCATCCGAGGGTAGAATCGGGAAGCTGCCTGAGCCTCAAACTAAGCTATAGTGGGAACTACTGGTCTGTCAAGTTGAAGTTGACCCAGACAATCATTGTCAAGCTGTACCCTTAACAAGAGAGCAGTCAAACTAAGTCCGTCTGAGGTGAACATCTCAAGCACGGTTCTGAATGGGAGGGGAGGTCGGCGATAATCTGATCAGTGGAGATTGTTAAGTAAACAGTGATGTTTCCCCATGACGGATTTAATTCTACAAAATCGTTACCGAAATTTTGGGTTAAAGCCCCGTCCTTTTAGGACGGCTTTTTAAACTATATCTTGTTAACTTAACTTTTATTGTGCTATACTGATTTTGTCTAAGTCCCCCCTGCGTAAAATGTTTGTCTTAGAGTTTAAAGTTAAAGCTAAAACTCAACAGTATCAAGCCATAGACGATGCTATTCGTACTGCTCAATTCATCCGTCACAAATGTGTAAGGTTATGGATGGATACAAAAGGTACGGGTAAGAACGATTTATACCGATATTCTCAAGAATTAGCTCAGGACTTTAAATTTGCCGATGAACTTAATTCAACTGCTAGACAGGCAAGTGCTGAACGTGCTTGGAGTTCAATTAGTCGTTTTTACGACAACTGTAAACGTAAAGTATCAGGCAAAAAGGGGTATCCTCAATTTAAAAAATCTCGCTCTGTTGAATACAAACAATCAGGATGGAAGCTTCTTAGCCCTAAAACTGTTAAGTTCACTGACAAGAAAAACATTGGTGTTCTTAAGTTGGTAGGAACTTGGGATTTAGGGTACTTTCAAGAATCCGATATTAAACGGGTTAGGTTGATTCGGAGAGCGGACGGTTATTATTGTCAATTTGTCCTTTCTTGTGACGTTAAAGAAGATGTTAAACCATCAGGTAAGTGTATTGGCTTAGATGTAGGTTTGGCTTCTTTCTATACAGATCACAATGGCGACAAGGTTGATAATCCTCAATTCTTGAGAAAGTCTGAGAAACGATTAAAACGACTTCAAAGACAGTTATCTAAAAAGAAAAAGGGAAGTACAAATCGTCAAAAAGCTAGACAAAGATTAGCTAAGGCTCATCTTAAAATAAGTAGGCAACGTAAAGACTTTGCTGTAAAGTTAGCCAAGTGCGTAGTTCACTCTAACGATGTGATAGCCTACGAAGATTTAAGAATCAAGAACTTAGTCAAGAATCATTGTTTAGCTAAATCGATCAATGATGCGGCGTGGTATCAGTTTCGAGAATGGATAGAATATTTTGGAGTTAAATTCGGCAAGATAACGATTGCTGTCCCACCGAACTATACAAGCCAAAACTGTTCAAACTGTGGTGAAATTGTTAAGAAATCTTTATCGACTAGAACCCATCAGTGTAAATGTGGGTGTGTTTTAGATAGGGATGAAAACGCCGCTATCAATATCCTTAAAAAAGGGTTAAGTACCGTAGGGCATACGGGAACTTTCGGGCTAGATCCGATAAACGCTTGGGGAGAGAATACCTCTACTTTTTCAGAAGCGATTCTGTCTAAGCAAGTAATCTCTTTGAACCAAGAATCCCCGTCGCTTTAGCGCGGGGAGTGTCAAAAAGTCTTGCGATTAATTGCCGATGGTGGTTTCGGAGAGACTTTTTTGGCAGAAGATAGCCAAATGCCCTCAAAACGGCTCTGTCTGGTTAAACAGCTAAAACCGATTAATGATAATCCCCAGGTTCACAATCTTGTCAAAGAAAGATTTGATCGAGAAGCCGCTATCCTGGAAAAATTGAGCGAAAATAGTCCTCAAATTCCCAAACTATACGCTTATTTTGAGGAAAATAATCAATTTTATTTAGTCGAGGAATTTATCGAGGGGGAAACTCTCAGCCAAAGAATACAGAGTAAAGGAGTTTTTACCGATGATCAAGTCAAAGAGATTTTAGTTAGTATTCTACAGGTTTTAATTTATGTTCACGGACAAAAAATTATCCATCGAGATATAAAACCCGATAATATTATTCTACGAATTTATGATCATTTACCGATCCTAATTGATTTTGGTGCGGTTAAAGAAACTATGGGAACGGTGGTTTCTAATTCGGGGCATTCTCTTAATTCTATTGTTATCGGTACTCCCGGTTTTATGCCATCAGAACAAGCGATCGGTCGTCCGGTTTATAGTAGTGATCTCTACGCTTTAGGATTGACGGCTATTTATCTACTAACTGGCAAAACTCCTGAAATGTTAGAGAGCGATCCGATGACAGGAAAAATTTATTGGCGGCAGTTCGCTTTAAATACTAATATCAGTTTAGCAGCTGTGCTAGATAAAACTATTTCACTGCGCTCTAACGAACGTTATTTAACTGCAAAAGAGATGTTAGAAGCGCTACAAGCTCCTCCATCAATTGTAGCAACAAATATCGTTATTCCTGCCGCTACCCACGCTCCTACTCAAATAATTTATCCTGTAACTTCAAAACCTGTTTCTAATCCCCGCACGTTACCTGAATGGGTGAAAGCAATAATTATAGGTAGTATGATCGGTACTGGCATTTTAGGTGGTTTTGTCTTAAGTTATTATCTCTCAAATTCTTCTGGAGATGAGTCAATTTCTCCGTCACCTTCCCCAGAGAATCAAGACTCAGATATTACCATTAATAATGAGTTTCCTAAATCTGTCTGTGGAGATGAGAATATCACCGATACTTACTATAAAGTTGTAGTAACTGATGAGGATAGTTTAGAGAGAGTTAAAAATAACTTTTGTCGCGATGCTTTTGTTAATGATGGTAATATTCAGGTGGCAACTTTTAGTGACTTAAATCGCGCTCAAGAGTTACAAAAGCACCTAATTAAATACTTTAATCAAGTTAAAATTGCCCAAGGTGTCATCGATACCTCACCCAGTCCTGAAGCTGTCTATTCACCTGTTCCTCAACAGACAGTTAACTCTATTTCTCGTTCAGAAGCGGTGGATTTAATCGAGCGCTGGTTAAAGGCAAAAAGAGATATTTTCGGTCCCTCCTATCAAACCTATTTAGGAGAAAAATTACTTACAGGTAAAGCTTATAATGACAAAATAAAAAGCTCTGATGGTCAAGAAAGTTCTTCCGAATGGTTAGCTAATAATGGCGCTTATTATATCTATGGAGTTCAGAGAATAGATTCAGTTAATAATTTTACATCCTCTGGCGATCAAGCTACAGTGGATGTGGTGGTTACTGAAGAAAGAACACTCTATAACAATCAGGGTAAAATTGATCAAAAAAATAGTGGTTTAAGTACCTTATTAGTTCGCTATAATCTTGAAAATGACGAGGGAACATGGAAAATAGCTAACTCTAGAACTCTTAAAAGTTTAGTTCGTAGATAAGTTGAATTAATTCCAATAAAAACCCATATATACAATCATTGCTGTTAAATTTTAATCTTGAGAACGCAGTGTAACCCATTCTATTCAGAATCATCATTATAAATATCTTGGAGAGTTTTATTTTCGTAGCGTTCCTGATCTTGATTTTTGCCGCGACGGGAAGGACGACGATATTTTTTATTAGCTAATTTGGGTTCGTAGGTTTCTTGACCTGCTTCTTTAATTTTTAACTTTAAACTTGACTCTTTTGTGCTAGTTTTCTGTAATGACTGTTCTCGTGCGATCGCCTCTTCTAAAAACTCTAAATAATGTTGGTAACGTTCCCAATCTCCCCTCACCACACAGTTAGGTTCCCGACGGTGAGTACAATCATTAAATTGACAATTTCCTAAAGCTAAACGCTGTCTCACTTCTGGAAAATAAAAAGTTAATTGTTCCGGTAAACACTTAATATCCGGTTGGTTAAACCCCGGACTATCGGCCAATAAACCCCGATTTGGTAAAGCAAATAACTCCACATGACGGGTAGTGTGACGACCTTTTTGCAGTTTTCCCGACACATCCCCCACCCGTTGATTAATCTCAGGAATTAGGCAATTAATTAAACTCGATTTTCCCACCCCGGATGGACCGGCCAAGAGAGTAATTTTATGGTTTAATTGTGCCAATAAAGCCTCAAATCCCCGATTTTTCTCCACACTGACAAAAAAGGGACGATATCCCCAACCAGCTAGGCGATCGCCCCAGAGTTCTATTTGTTCCGGTTCCCCCAGATCGATTTTATTGACACAGACCGCAATTTCCAAGCCTGTGGACTCGGCTTTCACCAAAAAACGACTGATCAGCCAAGGATCGAGGACAGGTTCGGCAAGGGCAAAAACTAGCAAAATCTGCTCGATATTGGCAACGGCCGGCCGATCGATCTCGGTACTGCGGGGGAGGACTTCTGCGATCGCACCCTGCCGATCATCAAAATTGGCTTCCTCCACGCGCACCCGATCACCAACCATCACCGATTGACCGATTTTTTGCAAGCGAGCGCGACGGGTACAGAGAAGATTCTCGCCCATAACGGGAGAATCCAAGCGTACCTGATAGAAATTCGCCTGTACGGCCACCACTGTGCCGTATAAATCGGTTAATTGTGCATCTACCATTTAGAAATCGGGGCGATAGACTTGGAGAACAAAAAAGCTATCTCGGTCCTCGATCGATTCTATCTGATAACCCTCCACTGTCAGGCTAGTGGGAACCTGTTCGATCGGTTCCCCGGCATCTAACCAGACTTCCAACCGTTCCCCGGCGGTCATTTTCTCTAATTGCAATTTTGTCCGGACAAAATTAATTGGGCAGGGAGTGCCGCGCAGGTCTAAAGTCATAATTATTTAGGGTTTGCTGAAAAAGTTTCTCCTAGGGACAGGGTGTGGGGTGTGGGGTGTGGGGTGTAGGGTGTGGGGAGAATAAATAAAATAATCTCCTATCTCCTGACTCCTGAATACTGAGACCATTTTTCATAAGTAATGGCAGAGATGGTTAATCGCCCTCATCCCTAACCCCCCACCCCCCCGATGTCGGGGGGCAAGGGGGGGGTAAGATACCTGCCAAGAATAAAGAAAAATGGTATGACTCCTGCCTCCATTAACCGACAAGATTTTTAGATTTATTCAGCCTGCCCTATTTATGGAAGATATTACCTAAAAATCCCTCGATTCCGCCTTTCCCCACGGTTTCCCCGCGAACTTTCGCTATTTTTTCCAGTAATTCCCGTTCTTCTCCCGTGACACGGGCAGGAATCGAGATTTTAACGGTAATACGATGATCACCGCGGCTAACGGGATTACCTAATTTGGGAACCCCCTTGTTTTCTAAAATCAGTACGGTGTTCGGTTGAGTACCGGCAGGGATAGTCAAGTCCTCTTGGCCATCTACAGTATTAACTTTGATGGTACATCCTAAAATCGCTTGGATATAACTAATCGAGATATCCGATTTAATATCATTACCTTCCCGTTGAAATTCTGCATCGTTTTCCACGGTTAGATAAACGAATAAATCCCCCGGCGGCCCGCCTTTAAGTCCTGCGTCTCCTTCCCGGGCAACGCGCAATTTCATGCCGTTGTCAACCCCCGCGGGGATGGTAATTTTCAGTTTTTTGGTTTCCTGTTTACGTCCAGAACCGCCGCAAAGGTCGCATTTTTCCTCGATCACTTCTCCAGCACCATCACAGGTGGGACAGGCCGAAACCTGAGCAAAAGTACCGAAGGGAGTACGGGTGGCGCGACGCACCTGACCAGTACCATTACAAGTAGTACAAGTGCGGGGACTGGTTCCTGGTCTGGCCCCACTGCCTTTACAGGTTTGACAGGTTTCCAGATGACGGATGCGGATTTCCTTTTCGCCGCCAAAGACCGCCTCGCGGAATTTTAGTTTGAAATCGAGACGTAGATCCTCGCCCCGGATAGGGCCTGTGCGTCGGCGGGCGGCTGCTTGGCCGCCCATGCCACCGAAACCACTAAAGATTGACTCAAAGATATCGGCGAAACCGCTCATATTGTCGGGATCAAAACCGGCAGGGCCACCAGAAACCCCAGCTTCACCAAAGCGGTCATAACGATTGCGGGTTTCTGGTTCCGAGAGAATTTCGTAGGCGCGGTTAATTTCTTTGAAGCGTTCCTCGGCTCCCGGTTCTTTGTTAACATCGGGATGGTATTTTCGGGCGAGACGACGATAGGCGCGTTTGATGTCTTCTTTGCCGGCATCCCGCGAGACACCTAGAATTTCGTAATAATCAGTGGGCATAGGGGGCTATGGTTCTGCTCGCAATTTATAAATAAAGTTTAAGTCTAGTTGTTACTTTAACAAACTATACATAATAGTTTAGTTGGGTTATCCCTACTATTTTTTTGGTGGGAGAGGGGAGCACCGGAGTGGGGTATGGGGTGTGGGGTGTGGGGTGTGGGGAGAAAAAAGCTGAAAACTCACATCTGATCACTGATTACTGATTACTGATCACTGAAAAGGCTGATAGCTTTTCCTTTTTTAATCTACGGCCTCGTAGTCACTGTTGATCGCTTCTGCCTCATTGTAGGTATTATCATAACTGCCTGATTCGGTGGATTTCGTTTCTGGATTGCTATGGGTTCTGGTTCCAGTAGAGGAGGGGGTTGGCCTGTCGGCGATGGTATTTGGGGGGGCGGCGGCTTGGGTGCGGGTTGGTTGAGTTGGTTCTTGGGTGACGTTGAGCGCTTGAAGACCGGTATCGTTGCGGGTTGGGTTTTCTTTTTGTTTACCTGTGTAGATACGGGTACCGATTTCGAGGACAATCTGACGAAATTCTGCCAGGGTGGTTTTTAGCTTTTCCGGGGATATGGAGGGGTCGCGCAGGGCGATTTCCAACTGTTGCCGCTTCTGGTCGGCTAGTTGCCGGATATCGGGGGCGACAAACTCACTGTTTTCCTTGAGGGTGACTTCGTAGCTATAGAAAAGACTATCGGATTGGTTGCGAATATCGATCATTTGCAGACGATTGCGATCAAATTCGGCGTATTGTTCGGCTTCTAGGCGCATTTTTTCAATTTCGTTCGGTTTCAGTCCCCCAGTATGGCTAATTAAAATGCTTTGTTCTTTGCCGGTGCCTTGGTCGCTGGCGGACACTTTTAAGATGCCGTTGACATCGATCTCGAAGGTTACTTCGATTTGTGGCACACCCCTACGGGCGGGAGGAATTCCCGTCAGGAGAAATTTACCGAGGGTTTTATTATCCTGGGCCATCGACCTTTCCCCTTGCAGAACATGAATTTCCACCGAAGTTTGACCGTCGGCAGCGGGGGAAAATGTCTGAGATTTGCTGGTGGGGATAGTGGTATTGCGATCGATGATTTTGGTAAAAACTTCGCCGAGGGTTTCGATGCCTAGGGAAAGGGGGGTGACGTCGAGGAGGAGGACGTCTTCTACTTCTCCACCTAAAACTCCAGCTTGAATTGCTGCTCCTAAAGCAACGGCTTCATCGGGGTTGACAGAGCGATCAATCTGGCCCGTGGAAAAGAAACGGGAGATTAATTGCTGTACGGCGGGCATTCTGGTGGAACCACCGACGAGAATCACACGGTTGATATCCCCGGGCTGTAGTTGGCTGTCTTTGAGGGACTGTTGTACGGGTTGGAGGGTTTTTTCTACTAATTCTCTGGTTAATTCTTCGAATTTAGCGCGAGTTAGTTCTATTTCTAGGTGTTTGGGACCGGTTTCGTCGGCGGTGATGAAGGGGAGATTGATTGAGGTGGTGATCAGGCTAGAAAGCTCGATTTTGGCTTTTTCGGCGGCTTCTCGCAGTCTTTGGCTGGCCATGCGATCGGTGGCTAGGTCGATGTTTTCTTGGTTTTTGAAGTTCTCGATCAGCCACTGCACTAAGAGGTTATCAAAATCGTCTCCGCCAAGATGGTTATTGCCAGCCGTGGCTTTCACTTCAAAGACTCCATTCCCCAGTTGCAGGATGGAAACGTCGAAGGTTCCCCCCCCTAGGTCAAACACGAGGATATGTTGATCTTCGTTTTGTTTATCTAAACCGTAGGCCAGGGCGGCGGCGGTGGGTTCGTTAATAATTCTTAATATTTCTAGCCCTGCGATCGCCCCCGCGTCTTTGGTGGCTTGACGTTGGGCATCGGTAAAATAGGCGGGGACTGTAATGACGGCTTCTTTGATCGGTTCTCCCAGATAGGCTTCGGCATCGGCTTTTAATTTTTGCAGGATCATGGCCGAGATTTCTTGGGGGGTAAATTCTTGATCGCGAATTTTGATGTTGACGGTATCATCGCGACCGCGTTGGCAATTATAGGCGACTCGTCCCCTTTCTGCTTCGGTGTCTTGCCAACGTCTACCGATGAAGCGTTTGATGCTATAGACGGTATTTTCGGCATTAGTGACGCCTTGACGTTTGGCTAGTTGTCCTACTAGGCGCTGGCTCTTGCCGAATCCCACAATACTAGGAGTTGTTCTTCCCCCTTCCGAGTTGGGGACTATAATCGGCTGACCTCCTTCGAGTGCAGCAACGCAACTGTTGGTTGTCCCTAAGTCGATGCCGATGACTTTGCCCATGACTATCTGATAATAAAGGTAGTTAATAGGATATGACTGCCGACAAAAATTATCCCAAAGTTGGGTACGGGCTTTTTGCCTTGTTTGACTTCTCCGCCCCTTGGCTAATTCAAGTCTTAACTGCATCACTACCCGAATCTACCTTCATACAATACCTCATTTGGTATCTGATCGTCAAGACATTTTCGAGGCCGATTGTTAATCGAGTTTATACTAAATCCGGTTATTAAAAACTGATTATTTATTCTCCCCTACCCCCCCTTGCATGAGTGCCTCTCCTCATAACTGGCCTGTACTCAACGGATTTAGTATTACGGCTCTTTTTACCTCCTCTGGTTTGACAATTTGAAAATTCCTACCCTTAGCCAAAAATTGTCTTAATAGTCCATTATGCTGGTTTAATCCCTGGTTTAATCTCCTTTCCTACCAATGATTCAGTCAATTTTTCGGAGGGCATCTCTCGAAAAGGTTCTTCGGTGACTCGATTGATTTCCCTAGCGGTTTGATTTTTTGCCAATTCTGCCACTAGAATTTTTGAGGTTTTGTTGGCATGAGTGATGATTTTCTCTAATTATTCTGTCGCTTTCTCAATCACTTCTCTTGATTTTTTCGTCGGCGATTGCTGGTCGCTTCTCGATGCTTGCGGATTTTAGGGACAAGTTTTGTGAGGATTCAGGCTCTCTTAGGTTTGGTGGGTAAAATGTATTCTAAGATACATTCCTGCTGGCGAGCGAGTGGAACGAACCACAAAGACACAAAGGACACAAAGATTGATCGCTCCTATATAACTTAAACTGAATCACACAAAAAATAAGAGAGCCAGATTCAGATGAAAATTACTGGTGGAATTAATTATCGGCTATTAGGGAACAGGCAATAGACCATAGTTAAGACATACTCAGATCAATCTAGGATAAAATAACCAATAAACCCATCCTAGAGGACTTAATCATGATTAGAGCCTATGCTGCCCGAGAAAAAGGGGGAAAACTAGAACCTTTTGACTACGATCCGGGTATATTAGCGGATGAAGATGTGGAAATCGAGGTGGAATATTGCGGCATCTGCCACAGTGACCTAAGTATGCTCGATAACGATTGGGGACTGACCACCTATCCCTTTGTCCCTGGTCATGAAGTGGTTGGTACAATCGCCGCTCTTGGTGCTAAAGTCAAAGAATTAAACATAGGGCAAAGAGTCGGTCTTGGTTGGTTTTCCCGTTCCTGTTCGACCTGTGAAACTTGTATGTCAGGGGATCAAAACCTTTGTGCCACTGCCGAAGGAACTATCGTCGGTCGCCATGGCGGTTTTGCCGAAAAAGTCCGGGCCCATCATAGTTGGTTAGTTCCCTTGCCAGACCAGTTAGATGCTGCCAAAGCTGGCCCGCTTTTTTGTGGTGGTATAACCGTCTTTAATCCCATTGTCCAATTTGATATTAAACCCACGGCCCGAGTTGGGGTCATTGGTATTGGTGGCTTGGGCCATATAGCCTTAAAATTCCTCAAAGCTTGGGGCTGCGAAGTAACCGCTTTTTCTAGTAGTCCCGACAAAGAAACAGAAGCAAAAGAACTAGGCGCGACTCATTTTATCAATTCCAGAGACCCCGAAGCTTTGCAATCGGTACAAAATTACTTTGATTTCATCATCTCTACCGTTAACGTTAATCTCGATTGGGGTCTTTATATCGCCTGTTTACGTCCCAAAGGTCGTCTGCATATTGTTGGGGCCGTTCTTGAACCCATAGCTACCTACGCTTTTCCCTTGATTATGGGTCAAAAATCGATTTCCGGCAGTCCTTTGGGTAGTCCCAGTACCATCAGTAAAATGATCGAATTTGCCTCTCGTCATGGCATTGAACCGGTCACGGAAACCTATCCTATCTCCCAGGTGAATGAAGCCATGGCAAAATTGAGAAGTGGACAACCTAAATATCGCCTCGTCTTGCAGATGAAATAAAACCATCTCTATCCCGGACGTAACCCCGATGACTCAACCTCTCACTCCTCCAGTTATCGATTGGGAAGAACCCCCCATTCCCCCAGAAGACTTGATTTTTGATGACGGAGAACCTTTGGAAACCCACCGTCACCGCAAGGCCATGAATGTCTTAATCGATTCTATCGAACAAGCCTATCAGGATCGAGAGGACTTTTTTGTTGGCGGTAATATGTTTATTTACTTTAGCCGTGAGCGGGTTTTTAATAAAGATTTTCGTGGCCCCGATTTTTTCGTTGTCCTCGATATCGATGGTAGTTATAAACGACAAGGATGGGTGGTTTGGGACGAAAACGGACGTTATCCCGATGTGATCGTGGAATTAATGTCAGAAAGCACCGCAAAAATCGATTTAACTACCAAAAAAGACCTCTATGAGCGGACTTTTCGCTGTTCCCAATACTTCGTTTACAATCCCTTTGATGCCACTTCCCTGCAAGGTTGGGCTTTAGACCAAAATCAATGCTATCAAGAAATTATTCCCGACCACCGCGGTTGGTTATGGTGTCAACGTTTGGGATTATGGTTAGGAGTCTGGATGGGCAGTATTCAGCGAGAAGAAGCCCCTTGGCTGCGTTTTTATGACCTAGACGGCAATTTAATTCTCCTACCTGCGGAATTAGCCGAAATTGAACGTCAGAATGCTGAAATTGAACGTCAACGCACCCAGGCAGCCTATCAACAGGCCGAAATCGAACGTCAACGCACCCAGGCAGCCTATCAACAGGCCGAAAGCGAACGTCAACGGGCGGAACGTTTAGCGGCGCAATTACGGCAATTAGGCATAAATCCCGATGAAACCCCGTAATCGGCCCAGGACTGACCCCTATCTCTAAAAATCGAAAACCCACACATTCCGATCTCGGTTTGCGTGGGCCGATTGTTCACTTAATTCTAAGATTGAAAGCTGACACCTTGGCGAAATCTCAGAGCCTAACTCAGAGTAGCACCAGAGCGATCATAGGTTTGTGAAGAAAAGTCGGCCGAGAAGCGACGTTGAACAGTTCCCCCGTAGCCATTGTCATTGTCAATACCGATTTCAGAAGCACTTCTCCCTAACATCGATTGTTGACGATTTTTGACGGCGTGGTGGTGACGCATCATTAAGGCACGAGCTTGTTGTTCTGTAGACATAATCATTTCCTCCGATCTGCAAATCGTGTTTTGAACTTTTTTAATCGCCCACTAATATATATAACATACAATTCTGTATCTATTTTTACAAAACGCCCTATTCCCAGAAAAATTAACAAAACTTTACAACAGGAGGCAGTGATCAGATGTGAGTTTTCAGTTCACTGATTACTGTTTACTGATCACTGAAAAAAAGCTTCCCAACCCCAAGACATCAATCGCCCTTATACCTTAATCGAACTAGGTTCATCGACGGCGGCGATAATGCGATGACAACCGGAAAAGGGTTGCGCCCATTGATACTGGTGTTCTAAAGGATTACCCCAACAGAGGCCGAGATATAATTCTGTGCGCGCCACATCTAATTCGGCCCATTCGGACTGGGCGACTAATTCGGCTAGAGAATCGGCGGAAATGGGACGACGGGAGTTAAGCGCCCACCAAAAATTCATATTAGGGGTGATACTGTTCCAAAACTCTAAAACAGAGGCTTTGGCAGCCATGAGAATTTCCTTGTCACCCGCCACGGCAACTAATTGATTATGAATTTCGGGATAACGGAGAGTGCGATCGCCCCATTGACAAACACGCCAGATAATGCCCGAAACCTGATATTGTTGTTGATAATCGTGAACTTGGCGGCGAAAATCCTGATAGGCGAAGACTTTGCCCACCTTTTCTAGATTGATCGCCTTGGCAATCACCGGATTATCAATGCGCTCCGCCGGGGAGAGTAAGAGACGTTCCCCTTTGCAAGTGGCGTGCATTTCTCGCTCGAGGATTTCAATTAACTGCTGTGTCGAGTAAGCCATACTACCGCTCTTACCTGAGAGAGGATTTCTTTTTATAATAAACTCGAATTTCGCTAGTGGAAACGCTCGATCGCTAGAAAATTGTCATTCATCGGAAATATCGGCAGCATAAACCTTAATACATATCGGCGAAAAACCCCTCAAAAGACCGAAATTGACAGGGAGAGAAAACAGTCTAACTGTCCAGTTTTACATCGGTTACTTTTTTTCTTGTCCAGATAGCGAGAATTGTCAGAAAAAGTAAACCCATCACTCCCGCTAAAGGATTTTTATCGATTCCAGTTAACCAATCGGGAACAGTACCAGTGTATTTAATTAACTGACCCACATTTAATATATAGTATGCCCAGATTAAACCCGCGTGCAGACCGATACTTTTACCCAAACTACCACCACAGGCGCGTTTTGCCCAACCGAGAATCAATCCTAGCAAGACTAAGGCAGGAAATTGGGGAAAAGTGCGGATAATTTCGGCTAAAGGTTTAATAAAGTGGGCAAGAGCGAAAATTAAGGCACTAATCACTAGAGCGATAGCGGGACTGTAATCCTTTTCTAATTCTCGCAGTAACCAGCCGCGAAATAGTAATTCTTCGGCAAAACCCACCGCTAAAGCGACTAAAAACCCCTCCAGGATGATTTTGCCGATCTGGGGATTTGCCGGTAAGAAATTTAACCAACCTAGGAACGCTTGGGACAGAAAAAGCGAGAAAGTAAAAAATAGACCGATCGCTAACCCGTTAATTAACTCAATCAGCGTTTTTCTTCGCCAAATTAACCCATAATCTGCTAATCCCTCATCGCCATAAATTGTCCGTCCCCACCAATGGGATAACCCCAAAAATTCCAGATAGAGAACAGAAAGGGTCAAAATTGAGACCAGATTAGCATTAGTGGCAAAAAAGTGATAGAGGGGAAGTGCGATCGGCAACCAGAGAAAAAGTAAGAGCAAAATAAAAATTCCCAGTCGCAGGGGGACTGGGTAAGTGGCAATTACCCGTAATCTTTTATTCATCGGGTTCGATGCTGCTGGTTAAACCTTTATTTTTCAAGGTTTCACAGTAAAATTCCGCGTGTTCTTGGATGCAGGTAATCACCAAGGCTGTACCATTCGTGTGCGCTTCCATCATGATATCGACTGCTTGGGGTTGCGTCATACCGGCGATCGTTTGCATTAAACTCTGAACCACATACTCCATCGAGTTAAAGTCGTCATTGTGGAGTAAAACGCGATAACGCGGTGCTGGTTTACGGATTGTCGCTGTGGAACGCTTTTCGATCACTTCTGTGGACACCGTGTCTCTCCTTTGAATCTATATCACAAATAAAGGTCAATTACTAATGATCATAATCAAAATTTCCAGATTGAGCTAGGCTTTTTCTGTGATCCGTGGGGGGTTGGGTGTTGGGGAGTGGGGGACAGCCAAAGGAATGACATTTCTAGATAGATAGATCATAATTGAATTAATTGGCTAATTTAAGCTTATTTTTCCATGGCTACTGACGAATTACAAAATCTCGATAAAAATATTCAACGCTTAAAAGAACAATTAGCTGGAATCCGCGATGCGTGGACAGGTGCGCGTCCAGAAGATAAAGTTCTTTTGCAGCAACGCATAAACGATAAGCGCATAGAAATTAAAGAATTGGAACGAGAAAAATGGGATTTAATCGCCAGCGAGAGTCAAGAAGCATCTTTTCCTGATGCCGAGGTAATGGTAGCAGAAATTGTCACAGAATTGACTGCAATTACCAAAGAACCGCCCCCTGAACTTGCTTCTGCACAAATCTTAGAATCATTAAACCAAATTCTGGCTAAACTCAATCAACCAGAGCGATCAGCAGCAGCCAAATTAAAAGCGGCCCTATCTACTATACCCCCTTTTGTTTCCCTGACCTACGAGGCGGAATTAGATACTGAGTCAACTTTTAAGCGTTATTTTCCCACATTTAATCGTGTGATTGCAGGGGTGAAAAATCGTCTAAAAAAGTAAGTATTCCCTCTAAAAGCTTGGCTGGTATCGAGCGGACAATTAATATTAGTCAATCGGGAATTGGTAATACACAGAACAACATCTTTAATCTGTGAAAACCAAGCCTAGTAAATGTTATCATTGAAAATAGTTATTATCAAAGACAAGAGGTAATTTATGTCAGAATTGCAAGCGGAAGCGTTAAAACCAATATTAAAAGAGTTACTCTATGAGTTATTAATACAAGAAAAGGATTTACTAAAAGAGTTAATTTATGAAGTGCTGGAAGATACGGCTATGGCTAGGGCAATTCAAGAGGGAAAAGATAGTAACAATGTCAGTCGTGATCAAATTTTGACTCTGTTAAAAGAATAAGAGATGAATATTGAATTTCGTAAAAGCTTTGAGACAGATCTACGCAATCTCAAAGATGGTAAAATTAAGCGACAAATTCAGGCAATTATTGAGGAGATAGAATCAGCCAAAAGTTTAACAGATTTGCGTAATGTCAAAGCGATTCAAGGGTATCGAGGATTTTATCGCATTCGGATTGGGGATTATCGTCTTGGTTTATATTTAGAGCAAGATATTGTCGCCTTGGTTCGTCTTCTACCCCGAAAGGAAATGTATCGTTATTTTCCTTAAAAACCTCATTAATATTAATTTTATATTAGATTTATTTTGAGCAAAGATAATTATTTTTAGAGAGAATTAAAAATGAAAATCAATATTGAGCAAGATGGAACTGATAACAATCAAAATAATACTTTTAATCTGAATATTCCCGAACCAAAAGAACGTCAAGCTGTCCCTAGTAATGTGGGCAAAAGTACGGTTAATTTTGTCGGGAGGGAAGATGAGTTAACCTTAATTCATCAGCAATTGCAAACAGAACAAGGGGTGATTGTTTGTGCAGTAGAAGGGTTAGGGGGAATAGGAAAAACCGCTTTAGCTTTGGAATATGCAAAACGATACCAACAGGAATACGCGGCACAATATTGGTTATCCTTGCGACTATCGGGTTTAGCAGAAGAAATAGTTAAATTAGCTGGTCCCTATCTATCTTTACCAGAAATATTGAAAAAAGAATCTTTAGAAAAACAAGTGTACTGGTATTGGCAAAATTGGCTACCTCAGCAGGGAAAATTATTATTAATTCTCGATGATGTCCCCAATATCGACAGAATTCCCGATCGAATGTTACCAAAAGATTCTAGGATTAAGATATTAGTCACCACTAGGGAAAGGTGTCTTAGTACGGAATTTGAGTCTATAGCTTTAGATGTTTTATCCTTGGATAAATGTGTAGAATTATTAACCAAAATTGTTGGTACTGCTAAAGTTGAGCAAGAAAAAGCTTTAGTAGAACAGATTTGTCACGAAATTTTAGGACGCTTAACCTTAGCCGTGGAGTTAGTGGGGGAATATTTAGCAAAAAATCGTCATTTAAAGTTTAGCCATTTACGCGATAAATTAAATTTAGCTCATACTGCTTTAACCAAAGAAAGAAACCACAGAGATTATGGACATTTAGGGGTAGCAGCCGCAATTAAAATCAGTTGGGATGATTTAAGTTTTGCTGTTCAAAAAGTGGCAATGCTGTTGAGTTTATTCGCACCGGTGGCTATTGCTTGGACGTTGCTAGAAGATACGGCAAAATCCACGGAAATTACCGAAAGCGAACTAGAAGAAGCGCGGGGACAATTGGATAATTCTCATCTGATGCAACCCGTGGATGAGGACTATTCTTTTTATCGGATTCATCCCCTCGTGAGAGAATTTTTTCAAGAGCAATTACAGGAAATTCCTGAGAAAAATTCTCTTTATCGATGCGCTTTTGTGGAAACTTTGTTAACCATTGCCGAAAATATCCCGCAAACCCCCACAAGGGAGATTATTGCAGCGGTAACTCCCGCAATTCCCCATCTGCAACTTGTCAGTCAAACCATGTTAGATGATATTCCCAACCCAGAAGATAATTTAATTTTGGTGTTTCTTGGGGTAGCTTTGTTTTATAAGGGACAGGGAGAATATGATTTAGCAGCAGTTCCCTTCACAAAATGTTGTGAAGAAATCCAATCTCGCTTAGGAGAAAACCATCCAATTGTTGCTGCCAGTCTCAATAATTTAGCAGGATTATACCTCTCCCAAGGCAGATACGCAGAAGCGGAACCCTTGTATAAGCGCTCCGTTTCTCTGATAAGACAGCTATTAGGAGAAAACCATCCCATTGTTGCTACCAGTGTCAATAATTTAGCACTATTATATCAATGCCAAGGCAGATACACAGAAGCAGAATCGTTGTATAAGCACTCCCGTTCTCTGATAGAACAGCTATTAGGAGAAAACAATCTCTATTTTGCTAACATTCTCAATAATTTAGCAGAATTATACCTCAGCCAAGGCAGATACATAGAAGCGGAACCCTTATGTAAGAGATGCCTTTCTCTGATAGAACAGCTATTAGGAGAAAACCATCCCCATGTTGCTACCAGTCTCAATAATTTAGCAGGATTATACCACTCCCAAGGCAGATACGCAGAAGCGGAACCCTTGTATAAGCGCTCCCTTTCTCTGATAGAACAGCTATTAGGAGAAAACCATCCCAATGTTGCTACCAGTCTCAATAATTTAGCAGAATTATACCAATGCCAAGGCAGACACGCAGAAGCGGAACCCTTGTATAAGCGCTCCCTTTCTCTGCGGGAACAGCGATTAGGAGAAAACCATCCTAGTGTTGCTAAAAGTCTCAATAATTTAGCGGTATTATACGAATCCCAAGGCAGATACGCAGAAGCGGAACCGTTGTATGTGAGAGCTATTGCTATTTATCAAGAAAGATTAGGAGAAAATCATCCCGATACCCAAAAAGTAAGGCAAAATTTTATGATTCTGTTGTCGCGATTATCCGATGAAGAATTACAGCAAAGATTCCCCGATGAGATAGTTAATCTCTTAAAAAGTATCAGGTAGGTAAAAAAATATATATCTCCTTCCCCGGTTTTACTGGGGAGCGCTCAGTTTCCGGGAGATCCTAACCAAGCTTCTCAATCTTCTAGTTCAAAAAAATCGAATAAAGCTGCTGCCTTCCTTTAAATACGCGCAAAAAAGTCCCGTACAACTGGCAAAATTTTGTCTTTGCTCTGTATCTTTTATTTGCTTGACTTTTTGAGCAACTTGTGCTAATAAATCTGGGAGCGAGTCTAAAAATAGGGTGTAGGGAACGGGATTTGATCGCCAATACCGCATCAGATTATACTTCATCTTTATGAGAAAAGCAGTATGAAGACAGGCACTGATGCAAAAGGGGGAATAAATAATCAGTTTTTAATAACCAGATTTAGTAAGCTAAGACGCATTTAAAGCGCTTATTCTTAAGATTAGCCGAATCTCCCCCAATCCCTTTACTGTTGCCTCTTGCAAGAGTGCCTCTTGCCTCGTCTCAACCAGCAATTTAAATGCGCGGGCAGCTTATCAGTGCAGAAATAATGACCCTACCAGCCTAAAAATAGCAAAAAACCCGGTGGGAAAATCTCCCCACCAGGTCAAAAAGGCAAAAGTAAAGAATTATTTCTGATCGGCCTTTTTGCTTGACTTATCGCCCATTTTGTACTTACGCAAGAAGCGATCGACCCGGCCCTCCGTATCGATCATCTTCTGGGTTCCCGTATAAAAAGGATGATTACCCGACCAAACCTCCACATGAATTTCTGGTTTTGTCGAACCCACCGTCATCACCAGTTCACCATTACAGATCACCTTAGCTTCCGGATACCAAGTAGGATGAATTTTTTTCGGCATAATAAACCTCTCTATTAACCTAACGTTTCGAGTATTGAGGCGCTTTGCGCGCTTTGTGAAGACCGTATTTTTTCCGTTCCTTCGCCCGGGGATCCCGAGTCAGATAACCTTCACTCTTGAGGGGAGGACGATTTTCCGGGGCCAATTGACATAAAGCTCTAGCGACACCCAATTTCACCGCATCCGCCTGACCGGTCAAACCACCGCCCTCGGCCTTAACGATGATATCATACTCGTTTTCCAGTCCCAAAGTCTCCAGAGGAGCCTTGATCGTCTGGATATAGGTGGGAATGCGGTTAAAATGGGTTTCTCCATCGCGACCGTTAACGGTAATTGCCCCCGTCCCCGGCACCAGACGCACGGAAGCGACCGCCGATTTGCGTCGTCCTGTTCCCCAATAAACTACCTTATTTTTACTGTCCGTGGCTTGCATTGACTTAATTTCCTCCTGCGGGAATCGTATTAATCGCTAAAACTTCCGGTTGTTGTGCCTGATGGGGATGTTCCGCACCGGCATAAACTTTCAGTTTCGTGAACAATTTCCGACCTAAGCTATTTTTCGGGAGCATTCCCTTAACAGCGTGTTCGATAATCCGTTCGGGAATGCGTTTTTGCAGTTTATCGAAGCTTTCTACCTTCATACCACCCGGTCTGCCGGAGTCGCGGCGATAAACTTTCTGTTGGCGTTTTTTGCCCGTCACCGTCACTTTTTCAGCGTTAATAACAATGACAAAATCCCCCGTATCCAGATGGGGGGTGAAAGTGGCTTTATTTTTGCCCCGTAGAATCATAGCGATTTCGGTGGCCAGACGACCTAGACGCTGATCGGCCGCATCAATGACGTACCATTTCTGCTCTAGAGTCTCTAAATTTGGTAGAGGTGTTTTGTTCATGGTGAGTTTGCCTTGGTTTACAAAAATAATTTTTTTTATTGCCGACCTGGGTGTTGGGGGGTTAGGGTTTTCGGGTTTTCGGGTTTTCGGGTTTTAGTTGAAATTCCCCTATTCCCCCATTACCCTATTCCCCTATCCCCTCTGCTCGGAAATAATAAAGAGGCTGAGTCTCGAACCAGACGCTATCGGCAAAGGGAAAATCGGCGTAACCCACCCGCAGTAAACATAGTCCTTTAGCTGGTGCGGCGTATTTGACCAATTCTCGGCGCTGATTGACCCAGATGTCGGTAAAGTTTTCTAGCGATCGCTCACCAGTTCCCACCTCCACCAACATTCCCACCAATAGGCGCACCATCCCGTACAAAAAGCCATTGGCTTGAATTTCCATCTGTACAAATGGCCCTTGACGGTAGCATTCCACCCCTTGTACTTCTACCCAGGAATGGTCACGACTAGAGTTAGCACGGTGAAAGGCGGCCAGATGGTGCTTACCCAATAGGGGCTTTAAGGCCCTGGCCATCAAATCGGCATCGAGGGGACGATGGTAGTAGTGCCAACTAAAGGGGCTAACAAATAGATTGGGGATGGGGTCGGTATAGAGGGTGTAACGATAACGTCGCCAGAGGGCCGAGAAACGGGCGTGCCAGCGATCGGGAACCCGGCCCGAGGCCCGGATGACGATATCGTCATCTAGCCGAGCATTGAGAACCTTGGCCCAATGGGAAGGTGGGATCGGACTTTGCTGCTGGAAATGGGCAACTTGGGCGGCGGCGTGAACACCGCTATCGGTACGTCCGGCCCCGTGCAGAGTGACGTCATGACCGAGAATATCGGCCAGAGCCTTCTCGATTTCCTCCTGCACGCTCCTGTGATCGGGTTGCCGTTGCCAGCCGTGGAAATTAGTTCCCACATACTGGATAACTAGGGCGATCCGCGACTGGTGGCAAGCTGTCATCTTTACATCAGTTCGATAATCGCCATGGGGGCATTATCCCCGCGACGGCGCAGGGTACGCACGACCCTGGTATAACCGCCGTTACGGTTGCCATAACGGGCCTGGGCGCCTTCAAAAAGGGCGTGAACCAGTTGTTTATCGTAGATGTAGCCCATAGCTTGGCGACGGGCGCTCAGGGAACCGTCTTTAGCTAGGGTGATAATGTGGTCTACCTCTGCTCGCACCGCTTTCGCTTTCGCTAGGGTGGTGGTGATCTGACCGTGGCGAATTAGCTGGGTGGCCAAGCTGCGCAGCAGTGCCTTTCTTTGGTCAGCCGGCAGACCCAATTGAGGCACTTTACACCGATGTCTCATGGTATTTTCCTGGAATTGGGTTTACTTGCTTTTTTCTTGGGGTAGGGTGATTCCTAACCGTTTTTGTAGGGCTTCAATGACTTCTTCCGCCGATTTCTGCCCAAAGTTTTTGATTTCTAAGAGATCTTCTTGGCTGTAATCGAGGAGGTCGGCTACGGTGTTGATCTGCGCTCGCTTCAGGCAATTGTAGGCGCGCACGGATAATTGTAGTTCCTCGATCGGAATTTGGTTTTCTTGGTTGATCTCTTGGTCGTCAAAGTTACCGGAGGATTCGAGGGCGTTGAGATCCTTGAGCGGGTTAAAGAGATTAACTAGCATATCGGCCGCTTGGGAAAGGGCTTCTTTGGGGTTAATGCTCCCGTTTGTCCAAATTTCTAAGAGCAGACGATCCTTAGCTTGACCGCTTTCGGAACGGATATCTTCGACGCTATAGTTGACTTTGGTTACGGGCATAAAAATCGAGTCGATTTGCAGAAAGTCTAGCGAAGTGGCTTCTTCTTTACTGCGATTGATCGCCCGATAGCCTTTGCCTTTTTCCACGCGAAATTCCATCTCTAGCTTGGCTCCTTCGGCTAGGGTGGCGACGTACTGATTGCGATCAACTATCTCGATTTCTGAGGGTAAATCGAATTGTGCCGCCACTACCGTCGCCGGTCCAGTTGCCACTAAACGCCCGATCTGGGTTTGATTGGTGTAGCTTTTCAGGATGATTTCTTTCATGTTGAGCATGAGTTCCATCACGTCCTCGCGTACTCCCTCGACGGTGGCAAATTCGTGATTGACTCCTGCGATCCGCAGGGCCGTCACGGCCGCCCCTTCCAGATTGGAAATGAGAATCCGTCTCAGGGCATTGCCTACGGTTGTACCCTGGCCTCTTTCTAGAGGCTCTAGTACAAACTTACTGTACTGACTCTGATTCTTGTAAGTTTTTGCTTCTACACACTCGATTTGAAATTGCGCCACCGATTGACCTCCCTTGTTCAGTTTTCAGTTATCAGTTATCAGTTATCAGTTTTCTTTGGCTTTCAGCGTTTAGCGTTCGGCGTTCAGTTTTTTGAGCAGATGGTCTTTGACGACCCGATTCTGCTGCTGATGCGCTCAAAGCTAACGGCTGCCAGCCTCAAGATCCCTGTCCCCTGAAAAAGCTGTTCACTGTTTACACTCTCCGGCGTTTGGGAGGACGACAACCATTGTGGGGGATGGGGGTCACGTCCCGGATCAGGGTGATTTCTAATCCTGCTCCTTGCAGGGCCCGGATGGCGGTTTCCCGTCCTGCCCCAGGGCCGCTAACCATCACCTCTAGTTGACGCATTCCCTGTTCGATCGCTCGGCGGGCGGCGTTATCGGCGGCGGTTTGGGCGGCGAAGGGGGTTCCTTTTTTGGCTCCTTTAAAACCACTCGATCCCGCCGATGCCCAAGAGATCACATCGCCTTTGGTATCGGCGATCGTGACAATGGTATTGTTGAAGGTCGATTGAATGTGAGCGACTCCGGTAGGAATATTTTTCTTCTGTTTTTTTGGTCCGGTTTTTTTGGTTGGTCGCGCCATAGTTTTTCTTGATTGGGGGATATCGCAATGAATAAAAAATTATTTCTTGGAGGGGGCTTTTTTCTTCCCTGCCACTGTCACCCGACGACCGCGACGGGTCCGCGCATTGGTTCGCGTCCGTTGCCCGCGCACGGGTAATCCTAGCCGATGCCGACGACCTCGATAGGTGCCGATATCGGCGAGGCGTTTGATGTTCATCGCCTCCCAGCGTCTCAAATCCCCCTCGATTTGATAATTTGTTTCGATATAAGTCCGTAGCGCCGCCACGTCTTCATCGCTGAGATCCTTGACCCGAGTGTCAGGGTTAACACCCGTCGCAGATAAGACTTCTTGGGAACGCGATAGACCCACTCCGTAGAGGTAGGTCAGGGCGATTTCCACACGCTTATCGCGAGGTAGGTCTACACCAGCTATCCTTGCCACGCTTTTTCTTTCTCCCTATGAACGATTTTTTTTCCAAAAACGACTACAATTAACGGTAACGATTCTCTGCCCCAAGACAGTGACTTTGGTGGATTAACCTTGTCTCTGCTTGTGTTTGGGGTTAGAACAAATTACCATGACTCGACCGCGCCGACGGATGACGCGGCACTTTTCGCACATTTTTTTGACAGACGCTCTAACTTTCATGCCTAACTATTCTGGCAACACTGCAAGCTTATTATTATATCAGATTTCTTTTACCCGTGTCACCTATTTTTTTTAAATAAATTTGGCCGCTGATTAGACTTTTTGGCTTCTTTGCCCCCATTTGTCCCTATTTTTTCTGATTTTTCAAGCGATAGGTAATTCTGCCTTTGGTTAGGTCGTAGGGGGTCAGTTCCACTTTGACTCGATCGCCGGGGAGGATTTTGATATAATTACGGCGGATTTTGCCGGATATATGGGCTAAGACGTTGAAACCGTTATCTAAATCCACCCTAAACATGGCGTTAGGCAAGGATTCGGTGACGGTTCCTTCCATTTCGATCAGATCTTGTTTAGACAAAGTTAATTCCTCAATTTCACTAGAGACAATTTAATTTAACGCTCGGCAGCATCAACCGTGCTTTTAGCACAATTCCCCCAGTATAGCTGATCAGTGATCAGTGATCAGTGATCACTGATCAGATGTGAGTTTTCAGTTCACAGCAAAAAGCTCCCCATCTTCCCTCTCCCCCCGCAACGGCTCGACTGAGCATCGCCGAACGTCGCGCACGAAGTGGTCTCCCGACTCCCCACTCCCCACTCCCATCTCCCCACTCCCAGGCAGTATTAACAAATAATATTTAGATAATCAACAGCTTAACATTGCTGTCTTTTCACTGATTACTGATTACTTTTCACTGTTCCCTGAAAAGCTCCCCACTCCCAGGCAGTATTAACGAGTAATATTTAGATAGTCAACAGCTTAACATTGCTGTCTTTTCACTGATTACTGATTACTGATTACTGTTCCCTGAAAAGCTAGATTATTCTACGACAATTCGCCATTCATGAAGTTCGTATTCCACACAACCATTCTCGATTAAAGGGTCGCGAACTATAATTGCTTGGGCTTCCTCAAGAGAATCGGCCTTAAATAATAACATTCCGCCGCCCCTTTCTGCCCAATAACCGGTTTTTGCTGCTCGTCCTTGGCTAATTAAATCACGCACATAGTCCTTATGGGCGCTGACATAGCGATCGAAGGTAGCTTTATCAACAATGCCTTTTTCTATCTTGACAAACCAGGTCATAAATTCTCAGTAGGCTAGGACGGATTAACAACCATATAATTATACCGATTAATCTTGGCTGTCGATGGTGCCATGTAACAGAGATATACAATTAGCTAGAGTTGTGAAAGACTGCTAGAATCGAGGTGACAGCTTCATTTCTGTAGCTTTGCTTGTTTCCATGAATCAACCCCAGGGATCTCTATTTTTTATTGCGCTTTTGCCGCCGCAGGAAGTACAGGAAATTGCCACAAAAATCAAGTTAGAGTTTGCAGAAATTTACAATAGTCGCGCCGCCCTGAAATCGCCTCCCCACGTCACTCTCCAACCCCCTTTCCGGTGGAATTTAGGAGAATTACCAGATTTAGAAAGATGTTTAGAGGAATTTGCCCGCTTGCACTCTCCTATTCCCCTAATTCTCGAGAATTTTGCCGCCTTTAAACCGCGAGTCATTTATATTAATGTCCAGAAAACCCCAGAATTATTAACCCTGCAAAAACGGCTTTTACAGCAGCTAGAATCTTCCTTGAATATCAGCGATAATACCTCAAAAAGCCGGGCTTTTGCGCCGCATTTAACCGTTGGCTTCCGAGATTTAACTAAAGATAATTTCTGGAAAGCTTGGTCAAAATATGCTAATCAAGAGCTATTTTTTGAGGTGATAATCGATCAAATTACCCTCCTAATTCATAACGGTAAGCACTGGCAAATTTATCGGCAATTTTCTCTATAATCCAGACCCTTGCAGGTTTCTGCGGGTGCATATCATTTTTGTAAATCTACTAAGTTGGGATTTTTAAGGGGAAACTCTCTACTAAAATCGGGCGTTACTTTCGATTTTATCACTCAATCCAAGCTTTTGGGGGGTTCTACCCCCCAAACCCCCCGTTGGGGGCGTGGCGCCGCCCCCAAACCCCCCGCGCATTAGTTTTTCGGTGAGATGCTTACAGACAGCTGCTGATATATCTGTAATAATTTAAAAGTCACTGATAATTGCTGATTGTCGGTATTGCTGCAAGTGCGAGATGCACCCGATTTCTACAGAGGAAGGGGTTATAGTGCTAAAATAGGAGAGAGCAGTTTTTAAAGCTTCATTTCTGGCTTTTTTGCGAAATTTTAACCTATAGAGCGATTTTATGGCGACTCCGCCGCCCTGAAACCTATGTTACTCAAAAATCCCCCGAAAATCTCCCCCAATCTGATCAAACAGCTAGAAGCGATCCTCGGTAAAGATGGTGTCATCCGTCGCAAAGATGAATTATTAACCTACGAGTGCGATGGTATCACAGGATACAGACAAAGACCTGCTCTTGTGGTACTGCCCCGCAGCACCGCAGAAATTGCGGCGGTGGTGAAACTCTGTCACGATAACGAGATTGCCTGGGTAGCGAGGGGTGCAGGAACGGGCCTATCGGGGGGGGCGTTACCCTTAGAAGAGGGGATTCTCATCGTCACGGCGCGAATGAATCAGATTCTCAGGGTTGATTTAGATAATCAAAGGGTGGTGGTACAGCCCGGGGTGATTAATAATTGGGTGACGCAAGCGGTAAGCGGGGCGGGATTTTATTATGCACCGGATCCCTCTAGTCAAATTATCTGCTCGATCGGTGGTAATGTGGCGGAAAATTCCGGCGGGGTTCACTGTTTAAAATACGGTGTCACTACCAATCACGTTATGGGCTTAAAAATCGTCCTTCCCGATGGTTCAATTATCGATGTGGGGGGTGCGGTACCGGAACAACCGGGCTACGATTTAACCGGTTTATTTGTGGGTTCCGAGGGAACTTTAGGCATTGCCACGGAAATCACCTTAAGAATCCTGAAAACTCCCGAGTCTATCTGTGTTTTACTGGCTGATTTTACCAGTATCGAGGCGGCGGGCCAAGCGGTGGCGGATATTATTAAATCGGGAGTGATTCCGGCGGGGATGGAGATTATGGATAATCTCAGTATCAACGCCGTGGAAGACGTGGTAGCTACCGGTTGTTATCCCCGGGATGCCGAGTCAGTTTTATTAGTGGAATTGGATGGTTTAGGGGTAGAAGTAGCCAGGAATAAACATCGGGTTGCCGAGATTTGCCGTCAAAATGGGGCGAGAAATATCACCACGGCTAATGATGCCGAAACCCGCTTTAAACTCTGGAAGGGCAGAAAAGCGGCTTTTGCGGCGGCGGGGAAAATTAGCCCTAATTATTTTGTGCAAGATGGGGTGATTCCCCGCACTCAATTGGTGTATGTTCTTCAGGAAATTAAGGCTTTAAGTGAAAAATACGGTTATAAAATCGCCAATGTTTTCCACGCTGGGGATGGCAATTTACACCCGTTGATTCTCTACGATAACAAGGTAGAGGGGGCTTGGGAAGAAGTGGAGGAATTAGGCGGTGAAATTCTCAAGCTTTGTGTGCGGGTTGGGGGCAGTTTATCGGGGGAACACGGTATCGGCATCGATAAAAATTGTTATATGCCCGCCATGTTCAACGAGATTGACTTAGAAACTATGGGCTATGTGCGGGATTGCTTTAATCCCAAGGGTTTGGCTAACCCGGGGAAATTATTCCCCACCCCGCGCAGCTGTGGGGAAGCCGCTAATGCGAAAATACAAGGCTTTGCGGGGGTGGATGTGTTTTAGGTTATTGGTAATACCAATTTTCTAAACTAGCGGCAGAGATGGCTAGTTAAAAAAGGCAATAGGCAATAGGCAAGAGGCAAAAGGGGGAATAAATAATCAGTTTTTAATAACAGAATTTAGTATACAGCGTTTCTCAGATAGATGAGGTTCGTTCTTGCGTCTAAAACACTTGATTAGCAAGGATTACTCTGTGCTTCACCTTTACGAGAAAGGCTGTAAGTATTGACTGATGACTGATGACTGATGACTGATGACTGATTACAGTCCAGCTTGGGGTCCTAGGGGCAGATTGATATTAGAGGGGAAAACTGGGACTTGTCTTTCCAGAAAACGCTGGGTGACTAATTCTCGGAACATCTCTAGATCTTTTTGCCATTGTCCCAGATATTGTTTGAGCAGATTTAATCGATCGCTGCCCTCGGCCAGATTATAGTTAAAGTTACCGGCAAATAATAGCGCCGCTAAGGTTTGGCCATCGGGTAATTGCAATTTTGCCTCGTTAATCGCCACGGATAGCTGAGAGGTTTCTAACTGATAAAGTAGATTGATGCCGGCTTGTAGGGGGGCTGTACCGAAATTGTGCCAGGGACCGGGGGCCAGAAGAGTTTCGGTGATGTATTTTTGAGCGGCATCGGGACTACTAGGGAGAGGAACAATGCTTTTCGGGGCGATACTCAGGGCTTGATATTCGGCTAAAGGGAGTTTATCTAGATATAAACCAACAATTTCTGGCAGTTTCAGTTTCAGGCGATCGGGAGAGTTAATTATCTCCACAAAGGTAATTTTCCGGGGTTGGGCGACGATGCTGATACCATTTTGAAAATTAACTTGAGCGTAATTAGGATTGAGTACCGGCTGGCCATTCAATTCCCAGTCGGGGGGAACTATTCCCGAATATTTGAGGAAATCAACCGTTAGCATGGCGGGATTGAGGCTTTTGGCTGTAATTGCGATGGCAAGTTCTTGTATTTCCCGCAAACTAGCCAGTGGTTGATTGGAGTTATTGTCAGTGAGGGCAATCATCAATTTTCTCCTTGCATATTTAAGTTTTCTTTCTAAGCAGGTGGGTGTTAAAAACTGTCAGATACCCCCCTTATTAAGGGGGGATTAAGGGGGGATCGGCACCCCCCTTATTAAGGGGGGATTAAGGGGGGATCAAAGACAAAATCTATCTTCAATTTAATTGAAACCAGTTACTTAGGGCTACAGTTAAATTATTCCGGGTCTCGGAGGCCTAGTCACTATCACTCGGACAAAGGACAAGAGAGCCATTCCAGATAAGTATTACTCAATTCTTTCACAGCTAATTCATAGAACCTCTGACCGTGTTCGGGAGTCGCTAAAGCAGGATTGGACCCAATACGACCATCGGGGTAGTTTTGGCGAAAATTAGCCGCACCGTAAATACCATGACCAGAAGCCACTTTTTCCGATAAAAAGGCGTTTTTAAGGCTCTCAGGGTAAAGATACTGAGTTAACGCCACTTCGCTCGGTGTAGCGTGGGAACCCTCCTGATCTCCATACAATTCTTTGGCTAAAAGATAAACTTCTCGCACCATAAACCAATTGGCCACTTGACATTTAACCTCGTTTGTGTTAGGCAAATTGAGGGAATCCAAATGATAATAGGTTTCCGCAAAAGCGGCTTTTAGGGTGGCAATATTGCCCCCGTGACCATTAATAAAGAAAAATTGACGAAAACCCGCTCTAGCTAAACAAGTCACATAGTCGAGGATGACTTGAATCAAAGTGCTAGGACGAAGGCTAATCGTACCGGGAAAAGCCGTGTGATGTAGGGCCATACCGACATTTAAGGTAGGTGCTACCATTGCTCCTACCTGTTTCCCCACTCCTTTAGCGATCGCCTCAGCACATAGAGCATCTGTACCAATTAGTCCCGTCGGCCCGTGTTGTTCCGTGGAACCAATGGGAATAATAATTCCCTGAGATTGTTCTAGATAGGATTCCACCTCTAACCAGGTAGATAACTGTAATAACATTCGGCTCTACCCCCCAAAACGAGTGCCGGTTGACAAATTGAGATAAAATTAGGACGAATAATCAAGTATTTTTATGTTAACCCTTGACACCCCCCCCTTGTCGGCGAGTACGGATTTCGTTCCCAATCATCGGATTTTAATCGTTGAAGACGAAGAAGTGATTCGGGATATGATTATTTTGGCTTTGGAAGAAGAAGGTTACGAGGCGCTCGGTGTTAGTGATGGTCGCGTTGCCCTAGAATTACTGCAAAGTCAAGAATCTAATCACGGTGAGTCTCGTTTTGATTTGGTCGTTTTGGATTTAATGTTACCCCAAATCAACGGTCTTGATATCTGCCGTCTGTTGCGCTATCACGGCAATATTATCCCGATTTTAATTTTAAGTGCTAAGGCCAGCGAAACCGATCGAGTTTTGGGTTTAGAAGTGGGTGCCGATGATTATCTGACTAAACCTTTTAGTATGCGCGAATTAGTCGCTCGTTGTCGCGCTCTCATTCGTCGTCAAGGATTTACTTCCCTAGCTGCCGCTCCCGTGCGAAAATTCCGCGATGTTCTTCTCTATACCCAGGAATGTCGGGTGACGGTGCGAGATGAAGAAATTAACCTTTCTCCTAAAGAATTCCGTCTCCTCGACCTATTTATGAGTTATCCGCGCCGAGTTTGGTCAAGAGAGCAATTAATTGAACAAATTTGGGGGCCAGATTTTTTAGGAGACACCAAAACCGTCGATGTTCACATTCGCTGGTTACGCGAAAAACTAGAAATCGATCCCAGTCAACCGGAATACCTGATTACTGTACGCGGTTTCGGTTATCGTTTTGGCTAGGTGAGCGATTATATTTTCAAGTTTAGCGATCGCCGCTTTCTGGGATAATGACTATTTTCGCTTTTATTTTCGGAGTAGTTTTAGGTTTGAGTATTTGTTATTGGCAAGTCTCACGCTTAAATAGAGAGTTAAAGCGAAACCTAAGCGCTCTCTCGGATTCGGTGGATTTGTCGGCCTCTTTTCCCGTTACCTCCCTAGTGCGTCGAGAATTACAGTTTCTCTCCCAAAGTCTGCAAGAGCGAGAAAAGAGTTTAGAAATTCAGAAATCCTTGCTAGAAATAGCGCCGATCGCCTATCTTCATATAGATGCCGATAATCAACTGCTCTGGTGTAATCAACAGGCAATTACCCTCTTAAAACTCGATCGCTGGCAGCCAGATCAGGTACGTCTGCTGCTGGAATTAGTGCGTTCCTACGAATTAGATCAATTAATTCAAGAAACTCGCCAAAAACAGAGTCCACAGGTGCAAACTTGGACTTTTTACCCGACTAATTATCCTGTCACTCCCATTAGCGATCGCCAAGTGATTGCTCCTAAATCGATTGCCTTGAAGGGTTACGGTTATCCCTTGCCAGAAGGTGAAATCGCTGTATTTATCGAAAATAGACAGCCTTTAGTGGAATTATCGCAAAATCGCGAGCGAGCTTTCTCTGACTTAACCCACGAGTTACGCACTCCCTTAACCTCCATTTCTCTCCTCACCGAAGCTTTACAAAAACGCCTGCAAGCTCCCGAAAGACGCTGGTTAGAACAAATGGGGAAAGAAGTGGAGCGTTTGAGTCAATTAGTCTGCGATTGGCTAGAAATCAGTGAATTACAAGCGGATGCGGGGCGATCTTTACAATACCAGATAATTAATCTAGAGGAATTAATCAGCGCTGCTTGGCAGACTGTCACCCCAATAGCCGCCCAAAAACAGATTAGCTTAGATTATTCCTCTCCGGTGGATTGGACGCTGGAAGTGGATCATTCTCGTCTGCTGCAAGTTTTCCTGAATCTCTTTGATAATGCCATTAAGTATAGTCCCGATCGGGGGGAAATTCGCCTAGAAATTCGGGAAATATCCGATACTATCGGGAAAAAATGGCTGAGAATTGACGTTATCGACAACGGGAAGGGATTTAACGAAGCGGATCTGCCCTACGTTTTCGATCGCCTCTTTCGTGGTGATCCTTCCCGCACCCGTCAAAAACAAGGCAGCAAGGATCATAGTACCGGTTTAGGTTTATCGATTGCCAAAGAGATTATTCAAGCCCACGGTGGTTCGATCGTCGCTCAAAATGATCCTAACACCGGTGGCGCTCGCCTACAAGTCACTCTCCCCCGTCAAAAAAATTAGGTGGGAATTATGAATTATGAATTATGAATTATGAATTGGGGAGAGGGGAGAAAAAATTCTGTCAAGTTCTCTAGACAACTGTGCAAAATCTAAAATTTTCTTGTTATGACTGTAGAGAAAGAGTAGTTTTATGTTAAGCGAATCCGACCGTGAGCCTATCCAAAGAAACCAATCATCCCGATCGCACCTATTTCGCTCGTTCTCTCCAGCGATTGGAGCAGGATGTGCTGAGAATGGGAACCTTGGTCGAAGAATCCTTTCGTCTTAGCCATCAATCCCTCTTTGCTAGGGATTTGGAAATGGCGAAAAAAATCGCCCCCCTCGATAAGGAAATCGATCGCTACTATCGTCAAATCGAGTTAGATTGTGCCACTCTCATGACTCTACAGGCTCCCGTAGCCCAAGATTTGCGGCTTTTAAGTGCTTTTATGCAATTAGTGCGCGATTTGGAACGGATCGGCGATTATGCCAAGGATTTAGCCGAAATAGCACTCAAGTTATTCGCCTATACTCCTCACGACTGTATGAGTGAGATCGAGGCCATGTCCCACCATGCTCAGTATATGTTAGCCACGAGTCTGGTTGCTCTGGCCGACCTCGATCAAGAAGCGGGTTCAAAGGTCAAAGAACTAGATAATACGGTCGATCGAGCCTATGACTATCTCTATCACACTCTCGCCCATCAAAGAGATATTAAGGGTGTGGTGGAACCAATCCTGCTGATGGCTTTACTAATCCGTCATCTGGAACGCATGGCCGATCACGCCACCAATATCGCCCAAAGGGTATCCTACATTGTTACTGGACAGAGAGGCTGAGGGTGCGGGGGTCCTGAGTTGATTTCCCCCGAACTCTGACCCTCGCTTTTAGCGTTTACGACTCAGGGGGTTTACAATTTCACTTAACCCCTCCCCCAAGAGGGATAAACCCACCACCATCGTGGTCATTGCTAATCCGGGGAATAAAGTGGTCCACCAGATACCTGTAGATAAATCCGCCAAAGCTTCCTTGAGATCATGACCCCATTCAGGCACTTCTTCCGGTAATCCTAAGCCTAAAAAGCCTAAACCGCCTAAAACCAAGATCGCATCCGCCGCGTTGAGGGTAAAAAGAACCGGGACACTTTGGACGACATTAAAGAAAAGATATTTTGATAGTATCCGGCTAGGACTGGCACCGATCGCTCGTGCCGCTTCGATAAATAACTCATTTTTGACGCTGGCGGTTTGATTTCTGACCACGCGAAAATATTGAGGAATATAGGCAATGCTAACAGCGATGGCTACATTGACGATACCACGACCCAAAACGAAGGCCAGAGCCACCGATAATAATAACCCCGGCAAGGTGTAGAGGGTATCCATGAGAAAGAGGAGAACGCGATCGATCTTACCCCCCAAATAACCGCTAATTAACCCTAAAGGAACCCCGATGACTAAAGATAATCCTGTGGCCAAAAATACCACGGACAAGGCCGCCCGGGCCCCGAATAGGGTGCGGGAAAAGACATCGTAACCGCGCACATTCGTCCCGAACCAATGGGCGGAACTGGGGGTTTGTAGGGGATAATTGCTTAAAATGTCGGTTGGATCCTGAATCAGGCCGATCGCTTGCAGAAGGGGCGAAAACAGGGCAATCAGGATAAAAATAATTGTCAATACCAACCCCACCCCTAGTAGCTTAGTGGTTAGGTTGGGTTTCAGAAAAGGATCGATCGGCAATTTAACAGGAGTCATCGACAAAATTTAGCCATTGCATAGAACGCTAATTGTAGAAGACAAGGCTAACCTGAGACAAGAGCAGTGTTTTTTTCAGACAGCCGGGGCCGAAACGACCATAAACCAGAGCAAGACTGCTAAAGCTAAAACAGTTAGTTTAATCAGGATATAAAGCAGTCCGTTGGGATAAAGGAGATCGTGAAACATATTGCCTCCTTGGGAGAGTAGCGATTGTCTCTCTCTATCTTTGATCTTAAGTCTTTCTTTGTTCACCTGACGCACAACTTAACAAAACGTGCGATTATAGGGAAAAAGATTTTTTTACTAGCTATGGCACTACTGACCACAGGAAAACCATTTATTCGCGATCTGGAACAATACGGCGCTTTAGGTGTTTACGCACCCTTAGAAGGGGGTTACGAGGGACGCTATCAAAGACGTTTACGGGCCACCGGTTACAATGTCCTGCATATCACCGCTAGAGGTCTGGGCGATTTAAGTGCCTATCTTACTGGCATTCATGGAGTCCGTCCCCCCCATTTAGGTAAAAAAAATATTGGTCGGGAAGCAGCCGTGGGACCGGTTTATTTTATTCCTCCCATTGCTACCTATCAATTGGAAAATTTACCCCCCAAATCTAAAGGTTTAGTGATTTGGATTATTGAAAGTTTTGTTTTATCCTCGGAAGAAAAACAATACTTAATTAATCTTAGTCAACAGGAACCCCGGTTAAAATTTGTCCTCGAATTGGGTGGGGAAAGATATTTCCGTTGGCAACCTTTGAGCAAATCTTTAATCGCTGCCTAAATTACCGAAATAACACGGTTATTTAAATATCTCATCCTCAAACCCTCTCCCCGGAGAGGGAAACTTCATTTATTGAGAGTTTGTTGTTCATCCCTCACCCTTTGGTAGCTATTCATTTAATTTTCTTAATTTTGCCAGTTGGCCTAGGTGAATTTGCCATAACATGGGATATCGTTGCCGCAAAAACCTAGGAGTTAGATCGTGACAGTAAGAGTTCGTATTGCCCCCAGTCCCACGGGAAATTTACACATTGGAACAGCGCGCACAGCCGTGTTTAACTGGCTTTTTGCCCATCATCACCAGGGTAAATTTATCTTGCGCGTGGAAGATACAGATTTAGAACGTTCTCGACCAGAATATACGGAAAATATTCAAGCGGGCCTACAATGGTTAGGACTGAATTGGGATGAAGGTCCTTTTTTTCAAACTCAACGTCTTAATTATTATCGTCAGGCTATTCAAACTCTGCTCGATCGAGGTTTAGCCTATCGTTGTTATTGTACCCCGGAAGAATTGGAAAAAATGCGGGAAGAACAAAAAGCCCGCAATCTTGCCCCCCGTTACGATAATCGTCACCGTTATCTCACCCCCGAACAACAAGCGCAATTCGAGCAAGCGGGGAGAAAAGCAGTAATTCGTTTTATTATTGACGATGATCGAGAAATTATTTGGCAGGATTTAATCCGGGAAAAAGTCATCTGGAAAGGTAGTGATTTAGGTGGCGATATGGTGATCGCTCGTACCTCAGAAAATGCCGAGGAAAACTTCGGTCAGCCTCTTTATAATTTAGCGGTAGTTGTTGATGATATCGATATGGAAATTACCCATGTTATTCGTGGGGAAGATCACATCGCTAATACGGCTAAACAAATTCTTTTATACGAAGCTTTGGGGGCAAAAGTGCCGGAGTTTGCCCACAGTCCTTTGATCTTAAATCAGGAGGGTCGCAAGTTATCTAAACGGGATGGAGTCACTTCGATCGATGATTTCCGAAAACTGGGTTTTCTGCCGCAAGCTTTGGTTAATTACATGACTCTCCTCGGTTGGACTCCTCCCGATTCCACTGAAGAAATTTTTACCCTTGAAACGGCCGCAGAAGTGTTTAGTTTAGAACGGGTAAATAAAGCGGGGGCAAAATTTGACTGGACTAAACTGGATTGGATTAATAGTCAATATCTCCATCGTTTAACCGGTGAGGAATTAGTGCCTTTACTTCTCCCCTACTGGCAAGAAGCAGGGTATAATTTTGCTGCTGAAACCGATCGAGCTTGGTTGATCGGTTTGGCTACTCTCATCGGTCCGAGTTTAACTCGTTTAAGCGATGCTGTCGCTGAAAGTCGCTTACTTTTAACCCCTCTGGCTAATTATAATCAGGAGGCTTTAAGTCAATTACAATTAGAGGGAGTTAAGGATATTATCAAGGATATTCTCGCCGCTATTACTCCCGATTTGACCGGAGAAGTTGCTAAGGGAATTGTTGAGACAACCACTAAAGCCCATCGGGTTAAAAAAGGTCTGGTGATGAAGTCTCTACGCGCCGCTTTGATGGGGGAGTTACACGGTCCTGATTTAATGCAGTCTTGGCTACTTCTCAATCAAAAAGGTTGGGATATATCCCGTCTTCAGCAAGCAGTAAATAGTTAAATTGATCGGCTATCAGTTATCAGAAAATTTCTTGTATATTAGGGTTGACAAATGCCCTAAGATTGCTATATACTTTCTAGTATAATGGGAATCCGTGTCGCCCTGCATACCCTGCTAGGGGGACTGAGGGGATGGGGGTGAATTTTTCCCCTAACTGTCAGGGACGATCTAGAAACTTTCTTAATTTTCAGGCATTATCCGCAACTTTTCCCTAAATATAGATTTGTTGATCTCCTGACAAAAACCTATGGGTGAAAAAAAACGAATTGGAATTCTCACCAGTGGTGGTGACTGTGCGGGTTTAAATGCCGCCATTCGTGCCGTTGTCCACCATGCCAGTGGCAATTATGGCTGGGAAGTGGTGGGTATTCGAGAAGCAACGAACGGATTAGTTAACCGTCCCCCAAAAACCACTATCTTTGATATTGAAGGAGTCGATCGCCTGTTGGTGATGGGAGGAACAATTCTCGGTACTACCAATAAGGGGGATCCCTTCGCTTTCCCGATGCCCGATGGAACCCTGATCGATCGCTCTCAGGACATCATTGACGGCTATCATAGTCTGGGACTGGATGCCCTGATCGGCATCGGTGGCGATGGTAGTCTGGCGATTTTGCGCCGTATTGCCCAACAGGGAGGCATTAATCTGATTGGTATCCCCAAAACCATCGATAATGATGTGGGAGCTACAGAAGTCTCCATCGGCTTCGATACAGCTACTAATATCGCCACAGAAGCCCTCGATCGCCTCCATTTTACCGCCGCTAGTCATAACCGGGTGATGATTCTAGAAGTTATGGGTAGAGATGCCGGCCATATCGCCCTGGCTGCCGGTATTGCGGGGGGGGCCCATATTATTCTCATTCCCGAAATTCCCTACCGATTAGAGAAGATCTGCGAGAAGATCCGGCAACGGCAGCGTCTGGATAAACAGTTTTCTCTGATTATTGTCTCCGAGGCTGTGCGTACCGAAACTGGCAATCGCCTAGTGCAAAAGGAAGCCCTAGGGGAAGATCGTCTCGGGGGTATCGGTCGCTATTTAGCCGAAGAAGTTGCCAGGGAAACCGGGGCCGAAACGAGAGTGACTTTCCTGGGCCACATTCAACGGGGGGGTATTCCTTCTCCGATGGATCGCTTACTGGGGGCGGCTTTTGGCGTGGCGGCCGTGGATTTGATCGCCCGAGGAGAATTCGATCGCATGGTGGCCTGGCAAAATCGGCAAGTGGTCAGTGTTCCCATCGAGGAGGCGATTAAAACCTATCGCGTCGTCGATCCCGAAGAAACTTTAGTCAAAACCGCCAGGGGTTTGGGTATTTGTCTAGGGGATTGAGATTAAATCTAGGGGAATCGGTGCGAGAATTAACCCTTAAGTAGGTAGGTGTTAAAAACGATCAGTTCCCCCCTTATCAAGGGGGGATTAAGGGGGGATCGAACCTAAAATCTATCTTCAATTTAATTATAACCAGCTACTTAAGTATCGCCCTTTCCCCACCGATTAAAATTACCCCTCAAATAAAGATAAACTCTGATAATTATTTTTCGGCAATTTCGCCAGTAAACCTAAATGATTAATAGTTCAGTTAATCTAGCAGAAAGATTGTTAGAAATTAACAATCTTGATCGAGAATTATTTAATTATTTTCAAGACAAATTACTTTATTCTGAGCAATTATCTCGTACCCTAGTGAGTTTTCAAGGTAATAAGAACCAACCGGTTTATCGCTGGTATAAATATAAAGAGGGTTTTTCCGTTGATCTGATAGTTTATCTTCTAGAAAAATATGGTATCAAACAAGGAAAAATACTAGACCCTTTTGCTGGCAGCGGAACAACTTTATTTGCGGCGGCGGCCAGGGGTTTATCAGCAGATGGAATAGAACTATTGCCGATTGGACAGGAATTAATTATTACTAGACAAATTTTAGAAAATGGCTTAAATAGTGATGATATACATCGTCTAGAGTACTGGTCTAACCATAGCCTTTGGCAACAGGTAGATTACAAAGTTAAGTTATTAGAATTACCAATTACTCAAGGAGCATATCCCCAAGAAAATCAGGCTTGTATAGAAAGTTACTTAGGGTTGATTGCCCAAGAGAATGAGCGAGTGCAAGCGATCTTAAAATTTGCCTTACTTTCTATTCTCGAATCAATTAGCTATACTAGAAAAGATGGTCAATACCTCCGTTGGGATTATCGTTCTGGTAAACAACAGGGCAAAAATATATTTGACAAAGGGGAAATTTTAGACTTTAAAATTGCCCTACATAGCAAGTTACGAGAAATTCTCGCAGATTTAGAGCCTAGTCAGCAACAATTGGAACTTTTTTCTAGAGATTATCCTCAGGGAAAAATTCAACTATATCAAGGTTCTTGTCTTGAGATTTTGCCAGAGATTTCCTCAGAAAAATACGATTCTATTATTACTTCTCCTCCTTATTGTAATCGCTATGATTATACTCGTATCTACGCTTTGGAATTGGCTCTGTTGGGAATAGATCAACTACAATTAAAACAATTACGTCAACAAATGCTTAGTTGCACTGTTGAAAATAAACCCAAAGAGTTACTAAAAATAAGTGAACATTGGTCGCCAGCCATTGCCATAACTGATCGTCAAAAATTATTAGAAAGTGTCCTGGATTATTTAGAGTAATTAAAATCAAGCAAGGACTTAAATAACCATGGTATTCCTCGGATGATTAGGGGGTATTTTCTGGAAATGTCTTGTCTAATTTATGAATGCTTTCGGGTTATGAAATCCTCTGGAATTTTCTGTATGATTAATGATAACGTGCGCTATGCAGGTGCTAGTATTTCTGTAGATTTAATTTTGTCAAAAATTGCCGAAGAAATTGGATTTAAAGTAGAAAATATTTTAGTAGTTTCTCAGGGAAAAGGTAATAGTAGTCAGCAAATGGGATGTCATGGTAGAGAATCTTTAAGAAAATGTATTTATGTGTGGAGAAAGCCTTAATGGAAAAACCCTATCTCTTGCATTTAAACCAAAGTTGTGATTTGGAGACTACCTATGAAGCTATCCGTTCAGGATTTATTGCTCTAGCCTTAGAAAAAAATCAGAGAGCTACTCCTTTAATTGCAGAAGCAAGAACCTTAAAATGGCTAGGGAAATTTATCAGCAATTAGAGACGAAAAAACTCACCAATGCCCCTAACTTAACCAATGATAATCTACTGGTTTCAATTATGCGTTGGCTATGCCATCTTTAACCTAGTTAACAGCTAGACAATTACAACTCAAACAAAGGCAAACTTTGATAATTATTTTTTGGCAATTTTGCCAGTAAACCTAAATGTTCGTAGGCGGCAGCCGTCACCACGCGACCCCGGGCAGTACGATTAAGATAACCTATTTGTAATAAATAAGGCTCATACACCTCCTCGATCGTCTTGGCATCTTCTCCCGTGGCTGCCGCTACCGCTTCCAATCCCACGGGTCTGCCTTGAAACTGTTCGATCATCGTCTTTAATACTAATCGATCGGTCCAATCTAAACCCATAGAATCCACATTTAATTGATTTAATCCCTCAGCGGCTAACTGGGGGGTAATCATAGTTTCTCCCTTCACCTGCACATAGTCGCGCACCCGTTTTAATAAACGATTGGCAATGCGTGGAGTTCCCCGACCGCGACGGGCAATTTCGATCGCACCCGCTTCAGTCATGGGAATATTAAAAATAGTGGCACTTCGGAGAATAATTGTGGTCAATTCCTCGACTGTATAGAAGCGCAGACGTTGAATCATGCCAAAACGGTCGCGCAAAGGCGAAGTTAAAGAGCCAACTTTGGTAGTAGCACCGATTAAAGTAAAGGGAGGTAAGGAAATACTGCGAATTTTTGCCGCTTGACCCTTGCCAATCGTCACATCCAGCCGATAATCCTCCATCGCTGGGTATAATAACTCCTCCGTTACCCGATTCAGTCGATGAATTTCGTCGATAAAAAGAATATCCCGGGGTTGAAGATTGATCAGGATGCCGGTAATGTCCCGGGGACGCTCTAAAGCGGGGGCGGCAGTAATGCGGCAATTTACTCCCATCTCAGCCGCTAAAATTAAAGCCATGGTGGTTTTTCCTAACCCCGGCGGTCCGTAGAAGAGCAAATGATCGATCGCTTCTTGTCTAGCTTTGGCCGCGGCGATGGTGACTTTTAGATTAGCCTTTAAGTCCTGTTGACCGATATAATCCTCTAGGGATTGCGGACGAATCTGCGCTTCTGCTTTTTCCGTTTCTTCTATAGTGGGATTGGGAGTGAGCAGATTTTCCTCGGCAGCCGGGGGGGAATTGTGCGATCGTTTGATGGCCATTGTTACAATCAAGAGTCTAGGATATGTTAGCGAAGCGGATTTTGCCTTGTTTGGATGTCAATAAAGGTCGGGTAGTTAAAGGAGTTAATTTCGTCAATCTTCAGGATGCTGGCGACCCCGTGGAGTTGGCCCGCTTGTATAATCAGGCAGGGGCCGATGAGTTGGTTTTTCTTGATATTACTGCTACCCATGAAGATCGCGACACGATTATTGATGTAGTCTATCGTACGGCGGAACAGGTTTTTATTCCTCTGACCGTGGGTGGCGGTATCCAATCCTTAGAAAATATTAAAAATTTGTTAAGAGCCGGGGCCGATAAAGTCAGCATTAACTCGGCTGCCGTGCGCGAGCCGGAATTGCTCGATCGAGCCAGCGATCGCTTTGGGAAACAGTGCCTTGTGGTGGCGATCGATGCTAGACGACGGAAGGATGTGCATAACCCCGGTTGGGAGGTTTATGTTCGGGGTGGACGCGAAAATACGGGTATTGATGCTTTATTATGGGCGCAAGAAGTGGAAAAACGCGGGGCGGGTGAGTTGTTAGTTACCAGTATGGATGCTGACGGCACGCAAGCGGGTTACGATCTGGCCTTGACAAAAGCGATCGCGGAAAGGGTGGAGATTCCTGTGATTGCTTCGGGAGGAGCAGGTAATTGTCAGCATATTTACGAAGCATTGACGGAAGGGCGGGCAGAAGCGGCTTTATTGGCTTCTTTGCTCCATTATGGTCAATTAACCATCGCTGAGGTTAAAAATTATCTGCAAAATCAACAGGTCCCCGTGCGTTAGCCCGAAAATGAGGGACAGATTTGCAGAACTTAATCTAGTGATTGAGTCGCTTTTCCGGGATAAGGATTTCTTCAGGCTTAAACCCAAGAATAGCAAGGTTTAGACCTATTACTGAAAGCTAATGGCTGAGGGCTGACAGCCGTGATCGAGAAACCGGCAAAAAATCCCTGTTTTTAACTTCCCTCCGATTATCCCCAGGGAAAATTATGTATTAGAATAGAGGAAAGTTAACAAAATTTAAAATATGTTAGTTCCGATTCTCATCTTTGACCTCGGTCTTGTGGCTTGGTCATTGCATCTGATGCAGCAAGCGTTCGACAAGCAAGAGTTTTCCTTGATGCTGGCGGGAACCTTGGTGGCAGCAGCGGCAGCGGCTATGTTAGTAGTTTATTTCCTCATGGGTCACTGTTTAACCTATTTAACCCAAATTCCGGCTCCTGTCTAAATGGGGGCGATTGTTTTACCATTGTCTTATCAGCGATCGCCTTTTGAGTGACAAATTTTTTTCTCGTCCCCCCTTGACAAAATGATTCTATTTAAGCTATATTCAAAAATGGTCTTCAAGGGGTTATAGCTCAGTTGGTAGAGCACCTCAATGGCATTGAGGGGGTCAGCGGTTCGAATCCGCTTAGCTCCATACAGTTAGGATAAGAGTTTCAGGGTTACTGGAACCAAAAAAGTAACGAGGAGATGGTAAATTGAAAGGGGATTTCTAGTTAGAAAAGTCTCTTTTTACCTCGATACTCTCTCAGGACAAAATTAATAAACCTCTTGCATAATTAATTTTTGAGGGTTCAAAAACGGCAAAAACAAGGATTAAATTACATAAAATCTGGAAATAGACCGTTTAATTGATTATTATTCATTCTTAATTCTGGCTCTTCGGTTTGTCTTATGCAACGGACAGGGTTATAGGGAATGAAACTCTTATAGAGAAAGGCACTTGGCGATTTTTGTCAATTTTTTTCGATCTAGAGCGAACTAATCAATTAAATCTTTTGCCAGACAAGGATTTAGTCGATTTATGCCACCCTATCGAACCATACCAAGTAACGAAGAGCCTTAATTCTCCTGACTACTGACTACTGACTACTGACTCCTAACCCTAACAACAATTTTTGATTTTTACAAGAGGTCTAATGATAGAGCTTTTTAAGCAACTACCTCGTTGGTTGCGGCTAAGTCTAGTTTTTCCGCTCTTATTTCTCAATGGTTGGTTATTATTCCAATTATTTAGCTATCTAGAACCCTTAGTCAGTATTTTTGTCACTGCTAGTTTACTAGCTTTTGTCTTAGATGTTCCCATCAAACTGCTGCAAAGACGCGGGGTTAATCGCAGTGGTTCGATCGCTATTGTCTTTTTAATTGCCCTATTAATTTTGATTGTTTTAGGTTTAATTTTAATTCCCCAGATTGTCGAGCAATTAAGCAGTTTAATCAATAGTTTGCCCCAGTGGATCGAGTCGGGAACCGAACAGATACAAAATTTAGAAAAGTGGGATAAAACTCAGAAATATGCGATTTATATCGAGCAATCAATCACCCAGTTATCGGAACGACTAACCAATGTTTTACAAACTCTTAGCACGCAATTACTCAGCTTTGTGCTGGGAACTATCAACAGTATCCTAAACATTCTCTTTGTTCTGGTTCTAACTGTCTTTCTGGTTCTCTATGGCGAACAAATTTGGGAGGGAATTTTTAGCTGGATTCCTGCTCCCTGGAATTTCAAATTAAGAACGATTATTCGTCAAACTTTTGAAACCTATTTTGCTGGTCAAACCATTTTAGCGGGAATTCTCAGCCTTGCTCAAATTTTTGTTTTTGTGGTTCTCAAGGTTGATTATGCCCTATTATTCGGGGTGGCGATCGGTCTAACTACATTAATTCCTTTTGCCAGTGCCTTTACCATTATTGGCATTAGTACCCTACTGATGTTTCAAGATTTTTGGTTAGGGTTAAAAGTTTTGACCCTGACCATTATTGTGGGTCAAATTAATGATAATGTCATCGCCCCTCGGTTAATGGGAGGTATGATCGGACTTAATCCCGTCTGGATTATTCTATCTCTTTTTATCGGGGGCAAAGTGGCAGGAATTCTCGGTTTATTGATAGCAGTTCCCATCGCTAGTGTGCTGAAAAGTACCATCGATATCATCCGCTCGCAGCAACGGGAAAAAGAACCGGTAGTTTTCCTAGAAGAAACGGTGAAAAATTCCTCGGAGGAGGGCAAATAACAATAAATCCTGTTTTTTCAGTGAACAGTAAACAGTAATGAGTGAATTGAAAACTCACATCTGCTAACTGCTAACTGATAACTGATAACTGATAACTGATAACTGTTATGAGCGGCTAATTTCTTCGAGAATAGCCATCGCTTCTGTCACCCTATCCCTAGGGATAAATAAATGATCGTGATAATAACCGGAAATGACATTGACGCTAATTGCCGCTTCGGACAGTTTCTCACTAATCACCGCTAAAAATCCCACCGCCGCTAAACTAGAATGCACAGAAAGAGTAATTTGTCTATAAATATATTTGTACTGTAATCCTGTGCGATCAGCCTGCTGACGGGGAATAATCACCGTTATGCCTTCCTCTTCCTGAAATTGGCAGATAGGGGTTAATTGTAGCTGTTCTAGTCCTGTTGCTGTTAGGGAAGAGAAAACGAATTCTTCGGTATTGAGGATTGGTTTCAGGGATTGGAGCAGAATATCGAGATTAGTTTCGCCTTCCTTCGGTTTTTCTGGCGATTTTTTCGCCGCATCCATACAATGATTGGCAGCAGCGTCAGCCAAACTATTTTTAGCTCGTTCAATCCAGCACCAGCTAATGCGATCGAATTGGGCGACTAATTGACAAGTACGCTGATAAAAGGGACGTAAACTATCGCTTTTTACCTTCCAGTCTCCCTTAACTTGATTGATGACTAATTGACTATCTCCGCGAATTTCTAGGCTTTTTAAGCCTAATTCTTGGGCTTTTTCCAATCCAATAATCAATCCCGTGTATTCGGCCTCGTTATTAGTGGCTCTCTCCATATATCTAGTCGTAGTCAAGGAATTACCCTCGGCTAAAACTATTACCGCTGCACCTGCTGCTCTCCCCGGATTGCCGCGAGAACCACCATCAAAATAGAGAATTGCTGAATTATCGGTTTTTTGAGCTTTTTTATCCATAATTTTCCTCAATAAATCTTGTTATCTCCATTTTTATCCCTTTGACAATTCTAGGAGGTAGGGATTCCGGGACCGGCAAAGCGGACAAGCAAGATTTTAGCTGATCGCCGCTGCCGGGTAACTTTTTTTCTTCAGGTTATTGATAATTATTTGCAGTTGTCGGTTATACTGAGAACATCAGCCTAGAGTTATATTGCTAATAATTCTCAATTAAAAGCCCCATGAGTATAGACAAATTGCCATCGGAAGGTGAGAAAATCTTCCCTCTTAGTGCTTGGGAGCGCTGGCAGCTCTACCACTGGCTGCAGGCCGTGGACATTGAATGTAAATGCTCGCTCCATAAGCTTTTGCAGGTTCGCATCGATAGCCCCGCTCAACTTTTACAGCTGTGGATTGTCCTGCGACAGGTAGGGGTTTCTCGAGGCTGTTTAATCGCTTGGCTGGAAACCTGTTGACAAGCATAATCTTTGAGAAAAATTAGCAATCTGAGAGTAAAAAGTAAGAAATTATGTCAAAATCTGCAACTGCCATGGTTCCCTTTCAAGTGGTCGGTCAATTCCTCGGTTTTGTCCTCAAGGACGGATATAAGGTAAAATACCTGAGAATCAGTGTTGATAAACGGGAATATTGGTTGAAGCCCGAAAAAACACTGCGAGACCACATACCTCTTAATATTGCTCTCCACTCATGGCTAAAAGTGACGGGAGAAAGTAGTCTTTGTTCAAAAAAGGGAAAATTAAAACTTAGGGTACTAGGGATTGAGCATTTATCCGGCGAAAAAACCCCAGAAGTCACCCCGGCAAAAGCGCAAAAAGCCACCGTCTTAATCTGTCAGAAGTCCGATTGTTGGAAAAATGGCGGTGCGAGAGTCTGCCAAAGGTTAGAGAGTGGTTTAGAGGAAAAAGGACTGGGAGAAGCGGTGAATATTAAATTAACTGGCTGTTTAAAACAGTGCAAAAAAGGCCCGAATCTGGTGGTTATGCCCGATAAAAAGCATTATAATCAGGTAGCTCCCCAAGATGTCCCCTCCCTGATCGAGCGGCATTTTGCCACTTCTGAGCAAGAAAATAGCCTATCAGTTTAACCGGAAATTTAATCGATCTTTTTTGTGTATCAAAGGGACGAAGTGCCTAAAATTGTAATCAATTAGGGATAGAAAAAGTCAATTCTTGCCGCCGATAATTTATGACTGCTGCCACTGCAACCTTGTTAATTTCTTGTCCCGACCAGATTGGTCTAGTGGCGAAAATCGCTAATTTTATCTACGCTAATGGCGGCAATATTATCCACGCTGACCAACACACGGATTTTTCGGCGGGATTGTTTCTGATGCGGATAGAATGGCAATTAGAGGGGTTTAATTTATCCCGTGGGATGATCGAACCAGCTTTCGCCGCTATTGCCAAACCTTTGCAGGCTAGTTGGTCCCTACATTTTTCCGATACTGTCCCGCGTCTAGCTATTTGGGTGACAAAACAGGATCATTGTCTCCTCGATTTATTATGGCGACAACAGGCGGGAGAAATTAGGGCAGAAATTCCTTTAATTATTAGCAATCATCGACAATTACAATCAGTTGCCAATCAATTTGGTATTGAGTTTTATCATCTTCCTATTACCGCCGAAACCAAGATTGAACAGGAAGCCAGACAATTAGAGTTACTGCGGGAATACCGGATAGATTTAGTAATTTTAGCTAAATATATGCAGGTTCTCACCCCAGATTTTATTAACTTTTTTCCCAATATTATCAATATTCATCATTCTTTTTTACCGGCTTTTGCGGGAGCTAATCCCTATCAACGGGCCTACGATCGAGGGGTAAAAATTATTGGAGCCACGGCCCATTATATCACTGCCGATCTCGATCAGGGGCCAATTATCGAGCAGGATGTGGTCAGAGTTAGTCATCGCGATACCGTGGGAGATTTAATTCGTCAAGGTAAGGATTTAGAAAGGGTGGTGTTAGCGCGAGCGGTACGTTTACACTTGCAAAATCGCGTTTTAGTTTACGCTAATCGCACGGTAGTATTCGCTTAAAATGGGATAAGATGTACTTGACAAAAAAGAGAGCATGGAAGGTTAAAAATTAGGAAGTACCGGCGCAATTGACTAAAATAACAATAGACTAGATCGGAAGGAAACAATTATTTATGGCAACCACATCCGAAGACGTATGGCGACTCTTAGCCGAATTAACTGCCGCTCAAAAAGAAACTGATAAACAACTCAAGGAAGTTAGTCAACAACAGAAGGAGACTGAACTACTATTGAAGGAAGTTAGTCAACAACAGAAGGAAAACGCCCAACAACAGAAAGAAACTGACAAACAACTCAAAGAACTGGGCAAACAAATTGGGGGACTCGGTGCAAAATTCGGCAGCTTTACCGAAGGACTTGCCCTTCCTTCAATGGAAACGATTCTCGGACAACAATTTGGTATGGAGGTTATCAGTCCCAGTGTCCGAGTCAGTAAAGAAGGACAACACCTAGAAATTGATGTTCTTGCCTATAGCAATGGTGAGCTAAATACTGCTTATATCGTTGAGGTTAAAAGTCATGTTAGACAGGAAGATATTACTCAATTAAAAAGTATTTTGCAACGGTTTCGCCGCTTTTTTCCTGAACACAAGGATAAAAAACTCTATGGCATATTAGCGGCGGTGGATTTATCCCCAGAATTACGCGAAAAAATTCTGCAAGAAGGGTTTTATGTGGCTCGGATTCATGACCAAGTATTTGAATTAGATATTCCCGATAATTTCCAACCTCAAACCTATTAAATAACCCTGTACTAGGAAAAACTTTTTCAGTAAGCTTTATTGTAATTGTCCGCGCAGAGCATAACGATCTTTTTCTAAACCGAAAGCGAAGAGAAAAGAATGGCTTATAGTGGGGTTAGAAAGAGTAAAAAAGAGAAAGAGAGCGATAACAGCTAATCCTGACGATAAACTAAACATAGTTTTGTAGGAAATTGCTAAAACCCCCAGAATTGGACCTGCTAAGGCCGTTCCCACATCAAAACCGCCGATACAGATAGAATAGGCCCGGCCGCGTTCTTGGGGACCAGAGCGATCGGAGATTAAAGCCAGTAACATAGGGAATAAAATCCCCCCTCCCGTACCTTCGAGGATAGCGGCTAAAATTAAAGCGGAAGGAGATCGAGCAGAAGATAGAACCAACATGGATAAACCATAGCAAAAAACGCTAATAGTGATGAATAAACCCCGTCCATAGCGATCACTGGCTCCTCCCGACAAAATCCGTCCGATTACGCCCGATAGTGCCGCACAACTGTAGAATAGACCAGCACTGAAAGGGATCTGATTTTCGAGGAGAAACAGGGGTAAAAAAGCGACTAAACCGCCGAATAAAGTCCCCACCAGTAGAAAAACTAAGGTGGGGACTAAAAAAGCTCGCTCTTGACATAATGCCCAGAAACTGCGCTCAATTGTCTGATTTTCTGCCTTCATTTCGGCTAATTTTTTCTTGAAGTCCGGTTCTTGAATGGAGAAACTCAGGAGAAAGGCGATCGCTCCTGAAGTGGCGGAAACTAGAAATAAACCGTTATAACCGATCGATTCGTAGAGATAACTGCCTAAAGCTGGACCGATTCCCATGCCTATGGGTGCAGTTAGGCTCATATAACCAATTATCTCTCCCCGTTGACGAACGGGGGAAAAATCCACCACTAGCGTACTGTAACCGGTGGTAAAAGCGGCAATACTGAGGCCATGGTAGGCGCGAACGGCGAATAAAGAGGAAAGATCGCGAAAAAATAGATAACCGAGGGGTGCGGTAGCGGCGACAATAGTTCCAAATAAAACCACTAATTTGCGACTGCGGCGATCAACTAGATTGCCTAACCAACTGCGCGATAAAATTAAACCGATAGCAAAGGCCCCCATGACAAAACCGATATCTTGTTTGCTACCGCCTAGGGAGTCAATATAGGTGGGGAGAGTGGGGAGGAGAGTGGTGATACTTATCCAGAAAAACAGCGCCGTGACGAAGAGGATCAGTAGTTGACGACGAGTTTCGGCAGTAAGCGATCGAAAAGTTTTGAAAGCGTTCACAACAGCGACCGTCACAGGCAACAAAAAGACCCGGAGATCACGCCAGTCACAAGCATCCCGTATTGCTGCTACCTTCCGGTCCTGACAAGGTTAAGGCGTTGCGATCGCATGAGTCCGAGTCTTTTCTATCATAACATCTTTTTCCGGGATACCGGCATTTTTTTCCGGAGAATCTCCTCTCAATCTAGACTGTGAACGGAAATTTTCTCAACGAGGGGGTTTTTGCAATTGTTGTTGTAGAGAAATTTCTGGTTCGATCGCCAATCCGCTAAACTGTCGGATTAAGAGTGAAGGACTCTCCCTAGAATCGGCAGCGAGGAAAAATAACCAACGGCTGCCGGGGGTGAGTTGTTCGATGGAATTGAAGTTACTTGTCAACCAAATTACAGGTAAATTAGGCAGATTGGCGTTTTTTTGACTAGCTTTTGCGTCTATACTGGCTAAAGTCTCTAAAATGACCCTTTCCCCCTGAATTAAACCCGTTTCACCGGTCCAGAGTTTCACATTTAATTGCCGACGATGGGCATAAAAATAGAGGGAAGCAGCGGCAATAATCGCCCGTTCAAAACTGTCTTCTTGCCAATCACAGAGGGTATCGAGACAGATAATCACTTCCTGTCCTCCCGTTAACACTTCTAATTCCCGAATTTGCAATTCTCCCAAACGGGCGCTAGTTTTCCAGTGAATTAAACGGGTAGAATCCCCGTGGCGATATTGTCTCAGGTTACGGGTAAGTCCTTGACTAGCCCTTTGATAATAGCGATTATTTTCTAATTTTTGTTCCATCTCTTGACCGAGGGAATCGATCAGGGGACATTGTTGTAAGGGTAAAACTTGGGGATAAACTAAAGCTTTAGCCGCTGCTTGACTACAACGACGACACCAAAATAAACCGAGAGGGGCTGCTGTTCTTAATTGTACTTCTTGCCAGTGATAAATACCCCGTTTACTGGTGGGTAAATAATAGGTCCAACGATGGCAACTTTTGGGGGCAATCGCTTCTATTGGGGTTATTTTTGGCTGATCGAGAACTATAGGCAGCATATCTGTCACTTCTAACAGATTTATCGGCTGATTGCTAGTATTTTCTATCTCTAGGCTAATACTAAGATCGTCTCCCGCACTTACGGGTACAATGGCAAGACGACGCACTTTCAGGGGAAGAAGGGAACGACGGGGTAAAATTATCGATAAAATTAAAACAGCGATCGTCGTGCCACAGATAGCATACAACCATCCCGCCATGGTATTAGTCGCCGCTCCGAAAAAACAGAGGGTAATGCCAATGATTACCCCACCACCGTAAGCGGGTAAAATACCGCGATCTTCTAACCAAGTTTTCATCAGGAAAAAATCTAGTTCTAGTCAGGGTTTAGTGGTTTTGTCGTCTTTGCTAGAAAGCTAAAAATCAGTCCCACACTTCTATAATTCCCCCAAAAACCCTGAGAAACTATCAAGGATATCGGACTGATCAGCTAAGGAAGTTCTCTTCCTTGCCACTCTTGCCATTTTTCTTAACAAAACTTAACAATTGATGGCAAAATTTTGCTTGCTTTTGTCTGGAGATTTTGGGATAATATTTTTAAAAGAGTTTATTTATAATCGTAATCTAAGCATTCAATGGTAAACACGACCATCCCATTATATGACAATCATAACCCAAGCCGCCGTCAAAGTCAAGCCCTCACTCCTAATTATTTAGGGCTGGCTGAACAAATCTAAAAACCTTGTTGGATAAGACTTTTAGACTTTTTTGAAATCCAAAAGTGCCTGGCATGGGAGTGATCAGGGGGAAACTTCAGGTACTTTTTCCCTGAAAATTGAGTAATTGACCAGATGAGATCGGTAAAACCCTACACCCCAGATCCCACGACAAACTTTTTGCCGCAAACCCTAGATTTAGTCAGGGTTTATTGGTTTTGTCGTCTTTGCTAGAAGGCTAAAATTCAGGCCCACATCTCTATAATTCCCCCAAAAGACCTCTAATCAGCGAAGGGAGTCCTATCCCTTGCCACTCTTAGGATTTTTCTTAACAAAATTTAACAATTGATGGCAAAATTTGGCTGGCTTTTGTGGGCAGATTTTGGGATAATATTTTTAAAAGAGTTTATTCATAATGGTAATCTAAGCACTTGCCATTAAACACAAACATCCCATTATGAGACAATCATAACCCAAGCCGCCGGCAAAGTCAAGCCCTCACTCCTATTATTATTAGATTTCTTGCATAATTAATTTTTGAGAGTTCAAACTCACCGTTCGCTCATTTCTCGAACCGAAAATTTGATAAATTGTCTCAAATGCAGTCTAGCAAACGCATTGAGCGTTCTACTCGAATATTTATTAGTACAAAAAGACCATTTGGAAGTTAACGAATTGATCAGGGTTTGAGCGAGTCAATTGGCGATCGCATTCGGCACTTTTCTGCTTACCTTATTCGCTAAAAAGCATACAGGATAAAGGTTAAAGCAATTTTAAAACCCTTCCCTTAAAAGAGTAAGCGAACAATGAGTCGAAGGCTCTGCCTTAAAGTAGTATTCAGGTAGAACCTCAACAAAGCGTTCCCAGGTAGAACCTGGGAACGCGCTAAAATTCAGGCCCACATCTCTATAATTCCCCCAAAAGACCTCTGATCAGCGAAGGGAGTCCTATACCTTGCCACTATTGCCATTTTTCTTAACAAAACTTAACAATTGATGGCAAAATTTTGCTTGCTTTTGTGGGCAGATTTTGGGATAATATTTTTAAAAGAGTTTATTTATAATGGTAATCTAAGCATTCAGTGTTAAACACGAACATCCCATTATGAAACAATCATAACCCAAGCCGCCGTCAAAGTCAAGCGCTCACTCCTAATTATTTGTCGCCTGAAACTTCTAATTCCCTGGTCGGTGGGGGGTTGGGGATATTAGTTAAAATAACAAAGGTTGAAAACCGTGTTTGCGGGAAGCTGCGCCGATTTGTTCCATTTTAGGGACGGTAATTTGATTGCGTCCCCAAGAAAAATTAGTTTGCCAACCCTCCAACTCTAATAAAATCGCCTCGGCAAAACAGGCAAACATTTGACGAGAGGGAATATCCATATTAACGATTTTCATAATTTTCCAGTCAATATCGAGGGAATGCTCGACAATGCCGCCCTTAATCACCGAAATATCGGGGGCATTTAACACCGTGCCTAAATTTTTCGGATAACCACCATCAATAATAATACAGGGGCGCTTGAGTTTATCCACATCAATTTCCACCCCTTTAGGCATACTAGCCACCCAAACAATGATATCAGCTAGGGGTAAAGCCTCCTCTAGGGGAAGAATTTTACCGCGTCCTAACTCCTCTTGGAGAGATTGTAAACGCTCTTGATTGCGTGCCACATAGATTAGTTTTTTTGTATCGGTTTTTTCATTTAACCAACGACAAACGGCGCTGCCGATATCTCCGGTTGCCCCGCAAACCACGACGGTAGATTGAGCTAAATCGATGCCCATTTTTTCAGCGAGGGTTTCCACCTGAGTGCAGATGACGTAAGCGGTGTGGGTGTTACCTGTGGTAAAACGGCCAAAATCTAGCTCGATATTCCGCACCTGTCGATTATCTTTGAGATTAAATTCCTCGAAAATAATTGAAGAAAAACCACCGAGTGCGGTGATATTGATATCACTTTTTTGAGCGAGTGCCATGGCATTTAGCACCTTACGAATAGCAGACTTTACCCAACGATTCGACAACATCTCCGGTAAAAAACAGGATTCGATATATTTCCCTCTGATGGTTTGCCCCGTGATGCTGGTGACATGAAAATCATCGACAATTTGCGGCGGGGCAGCACACCAAAAATCTAATCCCTGGTTAGCATATTCAGGATAACCTAGATCGTCGGCGACCGATTGGGCGTGTTCTAAACTGGTAAGATGACCTATAAGACCAAACATTGATTGTTCTTTCGTTAGACTAGATGGCACTAGATAAAAATGAGGATATTGCTAAGAAATCGTTAAGACTCTTAAATATATTACACAAAAGCGCCGCTCTGTGTTGAGCGGCAGCAGGGAAAAAAAGGAAATCTAGAGACTCAAGCTTTAGACAGCAGTTAATCCGTAGGCAGACATCCGCATAATATCACGGGTGCTGAAACCAATATTGCTTAAAGCTTCCCCGTAGCTAATCATAAAGTCTTCCACGAGGGCCTCTTTTTCCATACCGAGGACGCGAGCATCATCCTCGACTTGATTGAGCATTCTCCAGACAATGGGAAGATTAGCGCGATTTGCCGCTTCTAATTCCTCTTTAGCGGTTTCAAAGTTCGCTTTTAGCCATTCTTCGCCAAAATTGAGATGTAAATATTCGTCTTTAACTACGCCTTCGGTAATTTTACGCGCAAAAGGATCGGCAACAGGAATATAAATATTATAGGCAGCGATCGCAAAAGCTTCGATAATCAAAGATTGGATCAATAAACAGGTGACGATTTTACCTTCTGCGTAGGCAATTTGGAAGTTATCGTGCAGAGAGGAAAAGAATTCTTGAGCATACTCCATATCAGGAGTGATTTGCAAATTTTGGCCGCAAGCTTGAAAACCCTTCATGTGACGGTTTTCCATTTTTGCCAGACGGTGTAACTCTTCTTTGTTATCGGCAAGGATGTCTGCTAATTGAATATAATTGCTATTGGCCTCGTATTCGCCTTCAATAACGATGGCATTAATGCGACTATAGGCTGATTTATAGGTTTCGCTAGTGAAATCAAGCTCTAATGGTACAGCAAGCTCTGGCATAAACTCGATTGACTCCTATTTCTGACGAGATTTTTCCGACGTTCTTTCCAGTCTAGGGTAAGCTTTCTAGATGGAGTTATCTTTTTACGAGTCTAGCTCGATCGGTCTTTTTTGTATAGGTTGCCCTGAGAGGCTTACTTCCCAAGTAAGCTAGGCAATTTTGATAGCCTTCACCCCACAACCCTGACAGCTGTGCATTAGACATCTATTCAATCACATTTAACAGCGTGCCTCAAATCGTCTTCGACCTCTTCACCACAGTTTCAACCCTCAAGCGCCAACTAAACCCATCTAAATCCACCGAACAAGAAACCACCAAAGTCGGCTATATTACTGAACTTCCCCGTTGACAAAAAGCGACAACTTTTGCCGGAGGAGGGATTAAGAGAATTTCTGCTGCCCCGTTACTGAGTACAAATTAAAGAAACCCCTAATAAATCTAACACCTTTTGTTGCAGAGAAGTCGGTCGAGTTATCTTGAAAAACGTACACTCTACTCTGTTCAAACAAATCGTCCCCAAGTCCTCCAATTCACTACCCCTAATCTCTCTTTTTTGCCAAAGATAATTTCCCTGACATAGCTTTATTTTCTCTCGGTTTAATTTTTGGTGACTTCTATCAGATTACAACATCTGCTCGAAAACTTGACAGACGCGGGGTTGAAAGCGCTGACGGTGTTTTATTTTTAAAAAAGGGCGCATAAATTCGAGATAGCGAGGGGATAAACCGGAAGTATCGATGACTCGAATCGATCGCAATGTGCCTAATTCTAATTCCTTTTGAACCATCAATTCGGAAATCCCGGCAGCTGCCGAACTATTCTCGATGATTGCCTTCACCATTTCTCCCGTATTTAACAGCAAAGTCACCTTTAATGTCCGTAAATCGATGCCCCAATTCCGTAGCGCTTCCTCGAATCTTTGTTGAGTTCCCGATCCCGATTCTCGCATTACCCAAGGGGTTTCCACTAATTCCGGCAATTCGATCGCTTCTCTTTTATACCAAGGATGAGAACGTCCGACAATAATTAATAGGCGATCGCTGCCGACGATATCCTGTTCTAAACAATTTGTTAAATCACTCTTGACTTCTCCCTCGATTAATGCTAGGTCAAAACGTCCGTTAGCCGTACCCAGACAGATTTCTTCCGTATTAGCTAGGGTGCAATTGATCTTAATTGCCGGATAGCGCTCCTGAAAATCGCTAATTTTTGCCGGCAGCCAATAGTTACCAATAGTCAAACTCGACCCTAATTGTAGTTCTCCCCGTTGCAAGTCGTTGAATTCCGCCAATCCCCTTTCTGTCAAAGTCACCTGGGTAAGAATGCGTTGCGCTTCTAATTGCAGTAAACGTCCTGTTTCCGTGATCTCGATATGACGACCGACGCGATGGAATAATTTCACCCCGTATTCATTTTCTAGGGAGGCAATGGCGGCACTGACGGCCGGTTGGGTGATATATAAAGCTTCTGCTGCTTTGGTGAAGTGGAGATGTTCAGCAGTCGCTAGAAAGATTTCCAGTTGATCTAGGGTCATTCTGGCCATGGCAATCGGTTTTCCGTCTCTATTGGTCTTTCCATCATTTTAATTTATTAAATCAACAAGAAAGAATATTTGATTTTATTAATGGCTCTTTCTAGAGTGGAAGTAGGGCGATCGAGACCAGAAGAGCCGATTAAGAAAAAAATCCTATGACTACCATGATTACTGCCATATCCACAGCAATAGCGGCGTTTATTGCCACTAATCTCGATGACATCCTGATTTTGACGATTCTTTTCGCCCAAGTCAATAAACTTTTTCGCCGTCGTCATATCGTTATCGGTCAGTATTTAGGCTTTATACTGCTGATTTTGGCGAGTTTAACCGGCTTTTTCGGGAGTTTCTTGATTCCGGCTCAGTGGATTCGTTTTCTCGGTCTGTTACCCGTGATTTTCGGGATTAGGAGTCTCTGGCAGCGAGAAGAAACCGAGACGGATAATAATGTGGAGATGGCTGTAGAATCAGCACCGTCTTCTCCTTTGGCGGCCTGGTTTTCCCCTCAAACCGGCGCTGTGGCGGCAATTACCATCGCCAATGGCAGTGATAATATCGGCATTTATCTGCCGCTGTTTGCTAGTAATACCTGGCCAAATTTAGTCACTATCGTCAGCGTTTTTCTGATCTTGGTGGGTGTTTGGTGTTTTACTGCTCATCAGTTGACTAAATTACCGGCGATCGCTAATTTAATTACCAGTCACGGCAGCCACTTTGTCCCCTGTGTGCTGATCGGTTTGGGTGTGTTTATGATCAAGGAAAGTCTTCTCCTGGCTTTCTTGGCCTTATCCTTAAGCTATGGATGGGCGCTTCTCCAGCAGCAAGCAGAATCTATTTAATTTTTAATTCAATACAAATACATCTAAAAAGAGATTTTAGATTTTTTCAATACCATCTATAACTCAAGTGCCATAGAATAACATCATCTTATCTTTTCAAGCGGTCAACTTGAAACCGCCCCCTAGCCATCTCGATCATGTTATTTTTTCTCAAATCGCCAGTGACGGAAAGCAAGACCAGCATTAAACCGAAAAAAGTCAATCCCAATCGAGTCCGCGATCATCTGGCCAATGAACGCACCTATCTGTCTTGGATGCGAACGGCGATCGCATTAATGGGTTTTGGTATGGTTATCCTGCGCTTACGGGCCTTTCATCCTCCTCTGGTTCCCAGGCCCGGTTATGGTTGGAAATTAGGCTTAATGTTTGCTTTAGTGGGTTTATTGACCGTATTTTTGACCACAGCCCATTATTTTACAGTCAGACGAGATATAGATGAAGATACCTACGAACCAGCCGATCGATGGGTGCTACTATTTAGTTTAGCGATCGTTATTCTCGGTGCGGGAATTATCTATTTTGTCGCCACCAGTCCCGATCTGTTGATGGGTAGTATGATGACCTTCGAGTGAACTCTGGGGATTAGGTTGGTTGGAGTAAGCGCCAACTGACCGTGACCAGAATAGTATAAAGCAGTATTTTTAGGGCATTTTTGGGGAAATATTCCGATAATCTTGCTCCCACTACTACCCCCGGTATTCCACCCAACCAGATGGGAAGTACCAGATTCCAATCTACCGTTCCTAATCCCAGATGACCGATGGAAGTACAGGTTAAGAGGATGGACGCTTGCGATAGATCTGTACCGACTAATTTGCGAGAATCAAGCTGAAAAAAGGTCATCAAGACCAATGCAAACAAGGAACCACTGGAAATACTGGTTAAACCGACCAAATAGCCTAAAACTGCCCCTAATATCGTTGTTTTTGTCTGACCAGAGCGAGTGGTTAAATCTAATTTTGGCCAGGACCAAGGGGACAAATCGGGAAAAAATAAGGAGATTAGTAGTTCCAGGGCTGCTAGGACAGTCACGATCATCAAGACAAGACCGATGATATGAGGCAACCATTGATCGAGATTGAGGGAGCTATTCTGCTGAAAATAGCGAAAACCGACTAATCCTAACAGAGAACCGGGTACACTGCCAATTACTAGCCATTTTACCACTTCTAACTCGATCGTTTGCTGTTGCCAGTGACGAACAGTGCCGACCACTTTCATCAACCCGGCCGCTACCACATCGGAACCCACTGCGGTGGTAGCGGGAACCTGAAATACAAAGATCAATAGGGGTGTAATCAAGGATGAACCGCCAATTCCCGTTAATCCCACGACAATTCCGATAAAAAAGCTAAATATTGTCAATAAAGAATAGTCCATTTTTGCCTCAGTTGTCTCTTTTCTCCGGTGTGTTTCTGGTAGTTAAGGGACAAAATTAGTTAATTAAGCCTTTAGAACCGACTAAAAGAGTAAAAAAGAGTAATAGTAAGCTTTTATCGCTGTTTAATCTTTTTAGTCTCGGTTTATAACCAGTAATCTCCCGAATCGAAACTTAATTTTCTTGCTATCTTGTAAAATGTAAGTGTATTTTAATACGATTGCGATTGAATCATGGTTAAAATACGGTCAAACCCTATACATTTTTTTGCCAGAGGATTAGCTACCGTGAGCATCATCATCGAGCGAGTATCGAAAAAATTCGGCACCTTTACTGCTTTAGACAACATCAACCTAGAGATCAAATCGAATCGTCTGGTGGCACTGCTGGGGCCGTCCGGTTCAGGAAAAACCACTCTCCTGAGAGCGATCGCAGGATTAGAACCTCCCGACACAGGCAAAATTATCATCAACGGCAAAGACACAACCAATTTAAATGTCAGAAAAAGGAACATTGGCTTTGTTTTTCAGCATTATGCGCTTTTTAAACACCTGACGGTGCGTCAGAATATCGCTTTCGGTTTAAAGATTCGCAAAGCTGCCCCGGACTACATTCAAAAACGAGTGGACAATCTCTTGAGTTTAATTCAATTGCAGGGATTAGGCGATCGCTATCCGGCCCAACTATCCGGGGGTCAACGTCAACGGGTTGCCCTAGCCCGGGCCTTAGCGGTGGAACCAGAAGTATTATTATTAGATGAGCCTTTTGGGGCCTTGGATGCCAAAGTTAGAAAAGAGCTACGAGTTTGGTTGCGACAGTTACACGAGGAGGTTCATGTCACCAGTGTTTTTGTCACCCACGACCAGGAGGAAGCCATGGAAGTGGCCGACGAGATCGTAATTTTTAATGAGGGTAAAATCGAACAGGTGGGAACTCCCGATCAGGTGTACGATCATCCTGCCTCTGCTTTTGTGATGAGTTTTATCGGCCGGGTGAATGTTGTACCACCGACCTCGGCTGCACTATTCGGGCAGCTCGGAGGGGGTACTAACGGAGTCAAGATTTTTATTCGTCCCCACGACCTAGAAATTCTCTCTTTTCCCAATGGGTCTAGCATTGCGGCAAAAGTCGAGCGCATTATCCATCTGGGTTGGGCCATCGATGTGGAATTAATTTTACCGGATCGCTCTCTCCTGATTGCCCATCTGAATCGAGAACAACTGGCTCAACTGCATCTCAAGGTCGGGGAGCAAGTTTATGTTCGTCCTCGGGATGCTCGCGTTTTTACTTAAAAGCAAGGACGTTGCTGATTTGAGGTCTGAATCTTCTTTTGTGGGATTTTTCAAACCTAGACCCAAACTAACTTTTGCACGGGAACCTGCGCGGCCGGCATTCATACCTTATTCAGCAACGCCAACTTTTTTAGAACAGATTGGGATCGACACCGATCGCGCCTTCACCGTCCGCATCTTGCAGGTTAGCACCGTCTAACCGAGCATTAGTGAGATTGGCCTTCTCTAAGTCAGCTTTTTGCAGATTGGCGTTGGTTAAGTTTGCTCCTTGCAGGTTAGCTTTTTCTAAATCTGCACCTAAGAGATTGGCCCCGCTTAAATCGGCTCCCGCTAGGAGAGTTTTGCCGAGGTCGGCTCCCTGGAGATTAGTCCCTTTGAGGTTAGCACCCTGTAAGTTTGTTCTTTCTAGATCCGCTTGGCTGAGGTTTGCTCCTTCTAGATTGGCCGAGGACAAGTTTAAATCTTTGAGGCTAATTCCGTTAAAGTCACAACCGACACAGGCGTTAGTTTCCTGTAGTTTTTGCAGATTATCCGCGGCGGCAGCCGGCTCGACCAGAGTAATTTTTGCCGGTGCGCTGTCAGTGGGGGTAACGGCCTTAGCGATGGCAGGGTGGAAGCAAGAAAAAATTGTGATTAGCAATAGACAGAAGGCTGTCAGTAGCGTCGGTTTCATCGTTTTTGATCTCCTTGAGTGATCTTTTTGAGTCTCTGTTTTCACTCTAGGCAATGGCTTTAATAAAAACAAATATTCTTTGTTTTCAAATCCATAAATTCCCTTTATGCAAAGCTGGGAAACCCCCTCGCCTTCCATCACTTTTATTTATTAAAACGACAATTAAGAATATTTGCTTTTATGCTTGTCTCGTACCTAAGATGATATTGGACACAATCGGGAATCCCGTGTTAAACTGCCTCGATAAGATGATGTCACTCTAAAAACCTTTCACTATATAATCTAATGGTAATACAATCGGTCAGTTTAACAGTTAAGGACTATAAGTCTAACCTTCCCGTGGCTATCTTGTGTGGTGGCAAAGGAACCCGACTGCGGGAAGAAACCGAATTTCGACCTAAGCCGATGATTGCCATCGGAAATCGGCCAATTATTTGGCATATCATGAAAACCTATGCCCACTATGGCTTAACTGACTTTATGCTCTGTCTAGGGTATAAAGGGGAAATAATCCGGGACTATTTCTTTAGCTATGATTGGAATCAAAGTGATGTCCTCTTAGAGTTAGGCAATAAAAAAGTGACCAAACTCGATAGTGGACACGAGGAGGAAGACTGGCGTATTTGGTTAATTGATACAGGACAGGAAACCATGACCGGAGGCCGTCTTAAACGTCTCACCCCTTACATAGAGAGAAGCGGAAGCGAGATCTTTTTAGCCACCTATGGGGATGGGGTTTGTGATGTGAATATTGCGGATCTGTTGGATTTCCATTACTCCCATGGGAAATTAGCCACCTTGACGGCGGTTCGTCCTCCTTCTCGCTTTGGCGAGTTAATCATTGAGGGTAATTTAGTCACTCAATTCCAAGAAAAGCCCCAAACGGCTGAAGGATGGATTAATGGGGGATATTTTGTCTTAAATCGCAAGGTTTTGGATTTAATTGAGGGAGATGCGACGACTTTTGAAGCACAACCCCTAAGAACCCTAGCCGCTTTAGGAGAACTCGCCGTCTATAGGCATGATGGGTTTTGGCAGTGTATGGATACTTACCGAGAAATGGAAATACTCAATCACCTTTATGACACTGGACAAGCTAGATGGAAAATATGGTAAAGGAAACATTTTAGCTGGGCAAAAAGGTCTTTATTGCTGGTCATACTGGCTTTAAGGGGTCTTGGCGGGCTTTTTGGTTACTCCATTTGGGGGCAGAGGTAAAAGGCCTCAGTTTAGCTCCCAATACCACCCCCGCTTTATTTGACCAGTTAGACTTAGCCCGGAATCTGAGTCACCATCTAGGGGATATTCGAGAGGCTGAGTTAGTGACTCGTTTAATCGCTTCATGGCGACCGGATGTAATCTTTCATTTAGCGGCGCAATGAGCGTCTTATACCGAACTCAAGTCATTGACAGATAGTCAATCCTTTAATAGCAGCAGGCACAAAGTGGACATAGTAAATTCAATACATCTCCAGATTAGGAAAATGCTCAAACAGCAATCAAAAATTGATGGCAGATTTTTGGTAATTGCTGCACTCTTAGGATATTTTGGGTTATTGTATCTAGCTAATTTTTTTGTTCCCTATCACAAGTTTTGGAGGAAACTGGGGGTTCCAGCGGCTAAAAACACTTTTATGGATCTTGGATACGTATTAGGTGCTTTTGATTGTGATCGATTGACTGGCGAAGTTTCCCTAACAAATAATTCCTGCTTCAATCAAATAGCTTATCCTAGTAGTTGGTCTTTATTAACTTGGCTGGGGTTAGAGCAGCGTGATACTATATTTTTAGGAGTTTTATTTGCTTTAATCTTTTATGTTGTCACTTTAATGATCATTGGCAGATTAAATTATCAAGAAGCTGTAGTTTACACCCTAATTTTATGCTCACCACCGGTAATGCTTTTAGTCGAACGTGGCAACGTAGATATTGTTATCTATTCTTGGCTTGGTGTCGGACTAATGATAATTAAGAATAGCCGAGCATTAATTTTTAGGTTGTGTGCCTATTTGTTAATATTTTTTTGGGGAGTTATTAAACTATTTCCAATTTTCGGTCTGGCAGTAATTATTAAAGAAAAAAGAAATATATTTCTGTTCTTGTTGGCTATTTTTACCACTGCTTTTATTACTTATTTTCTGGCTAGTATAGGGGAGATGAAAACTATCTCACAAGCATTTGATGTTGAGAGTGTTTGGTTTCGTTTTGGACATCAATCCCTCTTTTTAAAAGTCAAAACTTTGCTATTAAATCTTTCTTTATCTACTGGCGGCGAAACTGATATTAAAAAGACGCTCAGATATATGATGTATATAATTATGAGTTTATTGACGCTGTTAATCTTGACCAGAGTTTTATTGTCGAAATTTAAAATTTTTCGAGAATGGCTTAGTTCGGATTTTGTCTCAACAGATTCGGGCAAATCTTTAGATAAAAGTCAATATATTGATTATTTCCGTCTGGCAGCAGGCATTTATTTAGGAAATTATCTGGTTATTGGCCTTGTTATGGATTACAAATTAACTTTTCTAATCTTTGCCCTTCCTCAAATCTTGGATTGGATTAAGCAAGAAAATCAGTTAAGCTTGTCTTCCAGTATGGCTTTAGTCGCTATAGTGGGAACCTTTTACGCGAGTCCATTCTTACATCCTTGGGCAATTGATGAAATTATCAATTTGCTCTTATTTGCCAATTTATTATACATTTCACTTCTCTCTATGCCTGAATGGCTAAAAAGTTTAGTCCATAAGAGATTGTCTGGCAAATTTTCTGGATAAAAGTTTAACCACAGGCTAATATATAGCAAAACTAAATGAATTGTCAAATCCCCTTAACCAATTGACATCCTCCGTCAAGTTCATGTATAGTAGCTCCCAAAGAGTTAGGGTGATGGGTTTAAGCCTTCACAAAGACTCTTTTCGGCGATTACTTGCAGAAAGCCGTTGAAATTAACTGAAAACCCGGTATAGCGAGTCTATTTGACTTGTGAACAATCGTAGCTCCCCTCTCCTTCTGGGATGAGCCTGATGGGTTTTGGCAGTGCATGGATACTTACCGAGAAATGGAAATACTCAATCACCTTGATGACACTGGACAAGCTAGATGGAAAATATGGTAAAGAAAGCATTTTAGCCTGGCAAAAAGGTCTTTATCACTGGTCATACGGGCTTTAAGGGGTCTTGGCTGGGGTTTTGGTTACTCCATTTGGGGGCAGAGGTAAAAGGCCTCAGTTTAGCTCCCAATACCACCCCCGCCTTATTTGACCAATTATAGGACTTACGCATTGACAGGATCGACCAAATATGAGGTATGGGTTTCGGGCATTTTAACGTGATTTTTTGATGACTTTTGAGCGATCGCTATCGATCAGAAGTTAATCGCCAAAAGTCTGAAACGACGGATTTTCGTTCATACACATCATGGTGAATTTGTACAGTGCGTAACTCCTAAATTAGACTTAGCCTAGAGGCTGAGTTAGTGACTCGTTTAATCGCTTCATGGCGACCGGATGTAATCTTTCATTTAGCGGCGCAATGAGCGTCTTATACCGAACTCAAGTCATTGACAGATAGTCAATCCTTTAATAGCAGGAGGTACAAAGTGGACATAGTAAATTCAATACATCTCCAGATTAGGAAAATGCTCAAACAGCAATCAAAAATTGATGGCAGATTTTTGGTAATTGCTGCACTCTTAGGATATTTTGGGTTATTGTATCTAGCTAATTTTTTTGTTCCCTATCACAAGTTTTGGAGGAAACTGGGGGTTCCAGCGGCTAAAAACACTTTTATGGATCTTGGATACGTATTAGGTGCTTTTGATTGTGATCGATTGACTGGCGAAGTTTCCCTAACAAATAATTCCTGCTTCAATCAAATAGCTTATCCTAGTAGTTGGTCTTTATTAACTTGGCTGGGGTTAGAGCAGCGTGATACTATATTTTTAGGAGTTTTATTTGCTTTAATCTTTTATGTGATAACTTTAATGATCATTGGCAGATTAAATTATCAAGAAGCTATAGTTTATGCCCTAATTTTATGCTCACCACCGGTAATGCTTTTAGTCGAACGTGGCAACGTAGATATTGTTATCTATTCTTGGCTTGGTGTCGGACTAATGATAATTAAGAATAGCCGAGCATTAATTTTTAGGTTGTGTGCCTATTTGTTAATATTTTTTTGGGGAGTTATTAAACTATTTCCAATTTTCGGTCTGGCAGTAATTATTAAAGAAAAAAGAAATATATTTCTGTTCTTGGCGGCTATTTTTGCGGCTGCTTTTATTACTTATTTTCTGGCTAGTATAGAGGAGATGAAAACTATCTCACAAGCATTTGATGACAGAGGTTTTGGGCATCTTTGGTTTCGTTTTGGCTATAAAGCCCTCTTTTTTAAAGTCAAATCTTTTCTATCAAATCTTTCTTTATTTACTGGCGGCGATACTGATATTAAAAAGACGCTCAGATATATGATCTATATAATTGCCAGTTTATTCACCATGTTAATCTTGACCAGAGTTTTATTGTCGAAATTTAAGATTTTTAAAGAATGGCTCAGTTCCGATTTTGTCTCAGCAGATTCGAGCAAATCTTTAGATAAAAGTCAATATATTGATTATTTCCGTCTTGCAGTAGGCATTTATTTAGGAAATTTTCTGGTTATTGGCCTTGTTATTGATTACAAATTAACTTTTCTAATCTTTGCCCTTCCTCAAATTTTGGATTGGATTAAGCAAGAAAATCAATTGAGCTTACCTTCCAGTATGGCTTTAGTCGCCATACTGGCAACCTTTTACGCGAGTCCATTCTTATATCCTTGGTTAGTTGATGAAATGATCAATTGGCTCTTAGCTGCCAATTTATTATACATGGCAATTCTCTCTATGCCTGAATGGCTAAAAAGTTTAGTCCATAAGAGATTATCTGGCAAATTTTCCGTATAAAAGTTTAACCCCGGGCTAATATATAGCAAAACCAAATGAATTGTAAAAGCTCCTCATCCCTAACCCCTCTCTCACTCTGGAGAGCGGAGAAGAATTGTGTTTAAGAATTATTTAGACTGGCTCCGTTAAATACTTCCTGAGACTTTTGGCTGACTACTAAAATGCCCTTCCTTCTGTCAAGCTGTCCCAGCATAAGTGAGTAGCCATTTGACAGCTTTCAAAGCCAGAGCGCGGTGGAATTAATATTTATATTCCCCTGTCAGTTTTCTGACCAGTTTCCAGACAAAACGATTCCAAGGTTTTCTGTACAAGTACCGACTACTGGCAGTAGGTTGTCTAATTTTAAAATCAGTGTTGCCGATATCATAGACCTTTGCTAGGTCTTTCAGAGTGAACTCAATAGGGGTTTTATCAACTAGCCGCTCAAAAACTTCAACATTATTTTTAAGAATATCATCCTTTTTTTTCAACAATGGATATGGCTTCTTGGCGTGTCGATTAAACAAAAACAATGCTTCTGTTGGCTCATAATGCTGCGGCTTTTGAATTTTACTATGGCCACCGCTGCGGGCATTCTTAACTCGAATGTCAGTAAAACACATTTGCTTCAGGGGAAAGGTTTGATAACAAACCCACTGAAGATACCAATCAGTCCGATGGGCCCCATGATAAATCGCCGGTAAGATAACATCAGCATAGCTTTGGGAGAGGATTTGAGATTCTGCATCATATCCACTAATGGGAAAGCATTTTCTGGAGATGAACTCTTCATAAGAAGCTTTAATCGGTAGAAATGCCCACTGTTTAGGATCATAAAAAGTTCCAGCAATGGGATGATATTCATCGAGCAATTCTTTTATCTTTTTGGGAATATCTACTCCTTCATCAGCAACAAAGGTAACATCATCATCGATAAAAATGTAGTATTCATAATCTTTAGGAACTTCCCTATATAGCAAGCTCCTGCCCTCACTCCAAGTCACTCCTTTTGCAGTAATGAAAGCATTGGGGTCATCTTCCGTTGCCCAATTAAGGCGATAAAAGTCACTAAATTCAGTAGTAAATAGTTCTCGTTTTTCTATAGTGCAAGGCTCATTAATTAGTTTGCCCTGTTCCAAAATACAGAAGGTTTTTTTACTCATTTACAAATTAGATAAAGTTCGGTACGAGTTCAAGTTTTAGCTTAATATATAGCCAGTCTAAACGATTTGCCAACACCACGAGCATCACGTCTCCAGAGTGGGAGAGGAGATGGGGGTGAACCGGTCCCCACGACCCACCTAGGTAGGCCACAGCACCCTTCATGTCACGCTCAGTACATAGCCCTAAGTTTGAAGCAGCCATAGGGTCGGCAGGAGGCAGGAGTAAATGATTAAATTGTACTTCAGGTGAGTTAAAACCGCTATGTAACACTTTCGAGTCCAGAACAATATTAAAATCCCTGCCACCCAAGCATAGCTGTATGTTCACACCAAATTCAAGCCATATACAATAAGTATAAATACTTAATTGATTTTCCCTTGAATCACGAGGCATCGAAAATCAAGAACGACTCTCCCCGCTCAGAAGTTCCCTGCTCCCCTTTTGTCTCAGCTAACCATTTTTCCTCTTGGTTTCCTAATAGGAATCTCACTTAGTTCATGAATTTTTACAATTCCTTGGTAGCCTTTATCTGCTAATAATTTTATTGTTTTAGGTAATTTTACTTGACTTTTTTGGAATAATTTAAAATCGTGCATTCTTCCTTTTCCATGCCTTAAACACATTATCTTCTTCGTTTTTAAATCAATAATCACCTGCGTCTTCAAAGTATGTTCCTTTTGTTTTCCACTATAAAACCCTTTTTGCCCTTTCTTTGGTCTTTCAATAGGACTTTCCATCACATCGATGACTAGAACGGTGTCTGGGTCGGATAATTTTCTTAATTCTTTTTGTCCAGGTAGGGATAATTTTCCCGATTTTATCAATAAGTTTTCGACTTTATGCACAGTTCGACAAACCATCGACTCTGAGACTCCCCACTCGCACCCAATGTGAAAATAAGTCCGATATTCCCGCCAGTATTGAATAGCTATTAAAACCTGATCTTCTGGGATTAATCTACAAGGACGACCCAGCTTATTCTTCTTTTTTTCGTATTCTTTAATGATGTTAACAATCAGATAGAAAGTTCGGCGACTCATTCCCGTTAAACGCTTAAATTTCTTTCGACATAACCTATTCGTTTCGGCAAATTTCCTACTCTTATTCTGTTTTTTATCTATTAAGGACAGATTTTAAACAGTATCACCAAAAAACTCTTTTATTACGCTGGCAACACTATCTCATTGTGGCGATCGCTGTCTCGTGAGAGTATTGGCAAAAATAAATAACCCTTTATTATATCACGAAAGACTTTTGCAAGAGGTCTAATCTCTGCATCATAACCGATCCACTTTCGACGCTCGGTGTGCATGGGCGTTGTTATGCTTTTCCAAATTCGATTTTGAATAAGGCAATTTTATGAATGAAATACCAAATATATTTCTCTTATAAATCTGCCTAGTTTGATTATATCTTTGCATCGCACCTTGCAGACCATCTTTAATGTCTTTAATGAACTGGTCAGGAAAAGGTTGTCCAACAATATGCTTGGTATCTATATTGTTTTCCTTCCACAATCTAAATTGAGCTTGTTCTTGAGTGGCATGATAAAGATATTCGCAAAAACTAGCAGGCATTTCCGCCCCTTCAACTAGATAAAGCTTGGTTCGCAAAATTCTGACTATTTCTTTATGAAGATCAAAGAAATATTCATTCTTAAAAAAGGACTCAATTTCCTTCTTTTGCTCTTCACTTAGTGGATCATGAACCCCAGAGGCAGGATTAACAATATGTTCTTTGACATAATATAACGTATCAATTTGATTCACGAGATTGAAGAGTGGACCATAGAATTCTTCAATCTGCCTTCTATAATGCTCAATTGTATGTTCAAGTCTCTTAGTATTGTCTTCTCTGATTTTAGTTAAGTAAAAGGTCAGTATTGAGCCTGCAAGTGCTAATGTTCCAGCAATCAACGCAACAACAACTTCTGTCTTCATATTAAATAGACCTCGACCTAATATTATATTAAGACTAACAGTCTTTCTAGTTAAGGAATCTAACAAAATAAAACTGCATAACTATATATTATATATAAACTTTCCACATATCACGCCAAATACGCATTTTTTCAGGAAACTTTCCGTATATTACTCTCCTATAAAGCGATCGCAAGAAACTTTCCCTAATAAAATTACAAGTAACCGTGTTATTTTGAAAATCCCACAGGGTGGCCGATACAAAATTAGGTTATACTTCATCTTTATGAGAAACGATGCCATACTGGGAGCGAATGGGGGGGATTGATTACCATATTTAACTTCATTTGTCAAGAAATTCGCTCATTTTTAGGTGCGATCGCTTTTTACACAATTATTCCGGTTCCGATTGCCTGGCCTGATTTTGGCAGAATTGCCCGATGGATTCCCTTAGTGGGCTTATTTTTGGGTTTAATTCTAGTTTTGCTCGATATAACTCTAGCTGGTCTGGGAATGCCCCCCTTAACTCGTGCGGTTGTCCTTGTGGCAGTTTGGGTTTATCTAACGGGAGGACTACACCTTGATGGAGTTAGTGACACGGCCGATGGTTTAGCTGTCACTGACCCCCAGCGTCGTTTAGCGGTCATGGCCGATAGTGTTACCGGGGCCTTTGGAGTCATGGCCGTGATCATGGTTTTGCTGCTAAAAATCGCCGCTTTGACAGATTTAAGCGATAATCGAGCCTTAGCCCTAGTTTTAGCACCAATTTGGGGACGTTGGGGGCAAGTAATGGCGATCGCTCTTTATCCCTACCTCAAACCCACCGGTAAGGGAGCCTTTCATAAAGTGGCTTTTTGTCTGCCTTGGGACTGTGGGGGAGTAATTTTGGGGTTAATCGCCCTATTTGGCGGTCTAAGGTGGGGAATAATCGCCATTAGTGCCGGAATCGCCCTCGCTCTGCTTACTGGTTACTGGTTATATCGTCGTCTTCGGGGTCATACCGGCGATACCTACGGTGCGGTGGTGGAGTGGACAGAGGCTCTATTCTTGGTTTTTTTGACAATAATTACCTAATTTTTGCCCTCCACGGCCCGTAAACGGGTTAATTTCAGGGTAAAATTTCCCCCACCGGTTTCTCCGAAAGCTCTCACCCGAATAATATATTTACCCGACTCGGTAATGCGCGCAAAGAGGAGGGCATTAGTGCCACCATCGGGACCATCATCATTTTCCGCTACAGTGGAACCATCGTCGGCCAGGAGAATTAAAACTCCATCAAAATTTTCCGATTTGAGATCGATGGCCACCTGATCGTCCTTGTCCAAATCTACGGTATAATCCCTAGCAAACCCCCCCTCCCCCGTGGGAATATCTTTGTCGGTGAGAGTATCGTTAATTTCTTTATTGAGGATGAGGGGGACGGGATTATAGATTTTTTCCGCTCGCACCGGCAAAGATTGACCGCTTAACCAGAATAAAGTGAGCAAGACGCATAAACCAGAATAGCGACCAGTCAAAGGAAATCTTGTCATAATGGCAGATGTTCGTTTTCTCAATCTCCCTATTCTACAAAAAACTGATAACTATCAGCAGTTCGACAAAATTAAATTCAGAATCTGGAAAGGGGGAACAACAGAACTGCGGAACTGCCTGTAATTAATTTGCTTAACTATGAATATATATTCCTTGTTGGCAAAAACGAGTGAAAAATCTCCCTTTGAGCAAGGGAGTAAGAGGGAAGATAAAACCCGTTTAATACTAAATCCTGTTATTAAAAACTGATTATTTATTCTCCCCTACCCCCCCTTGCCCCCCCGACGTCGGGGGGGTTGCCTCTTGCATGAGTGCCTGTCCTGATATGTAGCCTATACTCAACGGATTTAGTATAAGGTAATTGCTGTGATTATTAATTGACAATATTTAAAGGAGATTAATTAAAAAATGAACTAGAAGTTAAAAACTTAAAGGGGGTTCTTCCATGGGCAAAGAAGCTAAAGATTGAGTGATATGATGTTCTTGACCGCGATAGGTAACGGCTACCGGTTTCTGAATGCTTTGAGCGACACCAGGGGTTTTTAAATAGAGAACACCACGATAGCTTAAAATCATCGGACTGGAAGCAACGGTGGCAGTGGGATTTTTCTCGTAAGCAATGCCGCGATAGGTTAATTTCATAGCTGTTTCTGGAGATAATTGGTGAGCCATTCCTATCTCCATCGGCAGCGAAATTAATTCCAGAAAAGCTAAACTTTTTTCTGGGTAAATATCCTACCAAGAAGACCCTCGATAGCGCATTTCTCGACGCAAGGCATAACGACGGGCAAAATTGGGAACATCGCCCCGATGACCTAATAAAATGACCGTATCGCCTTGCTGTAGAATGGTGGAATTGTCGGGATGGGTGATGACACGACCATCAAATTGACGGACAGCGACGATAATAAAAGCACCCTGTCCCCGCACTTCCATCTGACTGATAAGTAGTCGTGCAAAATTAATTTCCTAGTGAAGAAAGGCAAAAGGCAAGAGGCAAGAGGCAAGAGGTGGTTAGATGTGTGTAATTAATTTTGCTTAGGTACTTAGGTTGTGCCAAAAAGGGCGAATCCCTTAAAATCGAGTATTCTTCAAATTGCATATCGATATCGGCTAATAATTCGTTAAGATTGCGCCTACCTTCATCTTCCTGTAAAAAATCAATCGCAGCCGGATGGGTGATTAAATGGGCCATTCTCTCCGCTCCAATGGTAGCAGGTAAAACCACTTGATCGGCTCCGGCTAGTTTTAATTTTTTCTCGGTGCTGGGATATTCTCCCCTAGCGATGATGTATAGTTGCGGACTGAGTTCCCTTGCGGTTAAAGTGATGAAGACATTTAAGGCATCATCGGGCAACACAGTCGCTAAAACTCGCGCTTTGTCGATACCGGCCTTCTGGAGAATACTTTCATCGGTGGCGTTACCATTAAGAGTTATGTAACCTTTTTCCTGAGCTAATCCAATGCGATCGGGGTTATTATCGACGATAATAAAGGATTGGGCTGTTTTTGCCAATTTAGTCGTTAGGATGCGTCCTATGCGCCCAAAACCGCAGATTATGACGTGATTTTCTAGGGATTCCATCTCTTTATTCATCCGGCGATCGCTAAAAGCTCTGTTAATTTCTCCCTCGGTCAGCATCTGAAAAAACCCTCCCACCACATAAACGGCCGAGGTGGTCCCACAGATGATAACTAACATGGTAAAAGCTCTCAGACTGGGAGTGTTAATCGGTTTAACTTCCCCGAAACCTACCCCAAATATGGTGATAATCACCATATAAACGGCATCGAGAAAACTCCAACCGTAGGCCATATAACCGATAGTTGCTCCGACTACCGTAGCGAGAAAAAAACTCGCACCGATGATAATCCTTTTCAGTGAACTTTGCATCGATTTCCGTGACCTGACCATCTAGCTATGGCATAGAACGAGTTAGTTAGGACAGATGCCTGAAGGCTTTACTCACAGCATCCACAAGGTTTTCACTATCATTGATAATCTGACTAACATAGTTTTTCAATCTAGCCCAGAACTTTTCAATTTTGTTGAGAGCTGGAGAATAGGCGGGTAAAAATAGCACTTCACATCCCGCTTTAGCTAACAATTTTTTGATTCTCTCTTTGGGATGAAAACTGGCGTTATCAATGATGATAATTTGACCGGGTAGTAGTTCGGGTAATAGCAATTGTTCTATCCACTCACACACCAACTCTGTATTACAGTACCCCTCAAACACCATTGGCGCGATCGTGGAACCACGCCACCAACCGCTGATCACACTAACTCGTTCGCTACAGTGACCTAACTTTAAAGCCTCAAATCTTTCTGATTTGTGACAATATCCATAAGGATAATCGATGGTGTTATCTATTCCAGCTTCATCAATATAGACAAATCTTTCCGGGGCATAACCTCTGATTTTTTGGAGAAACTCTTTTCGGGCTTCTTCATCTCTTTCTCTGTAGCCATAAGTTTTTTTTTTCTAGTAAATCCAATTCTTTTGAGCGCTTGACCAATTCTCATCCTACTGACTGGGTTAGCCCATTTTTGCGCCATTTTTTCTTGGGTCAAATGCCCATATTGTTCGGCCAACTTTTGAAAGGCTTCTAAATCGTCAATTTTGGGCTTCGGCCCTCGACGATAGTTAGTTTTAGCGGCCACCGTCCCAGTTTGTTTCTTCCGTTTCAGCCATAGGTCTAATGTATTACGACTAATATTGAGGGTGCGACAGACATGGCTTTTTTTCTCCCCTCGCTCTACGGCACTCACTGCTTTCTGTCTTAAATCATCACTATAGGGTGCTGCCATGAAAGCTTCTCCTCATTTCTTTTTCTCTATTATGTCCTAACTATCCCGCTCTTTGCTATA